>Ga0214473_10000210_pt1 | contig 83153 bp, 78 predicted proteins | sample RVTome_7_FD_203509 | JGI IMG/M metagenome (GOLD analysis project Ga0214473, IMG submission 203509) | Soil microbial communities from uranium-contaminated site in the Upper Colorado River Basin, Wyoming, United States - RVT98D197 | ecosystem: Environmental > Terrestrial > Soil > Contaminated >... | reverse complement strand
GAATTATGGAATGTATCGAGCAAATCTTGGTCAAAGTTTTTCCCACGAAAGGTTACCTGTCCAATAAAATGGAGGTAAAATATTTTTAAGATTAACTTTAACAGCAAACCCTAAATAGCAGAAAGATGGTGTTTGAAAAATCAACCACCTCCCCCCCGACACTGTCGGGGGTACTCCTCCTTAAAAAGGAGGAGAAATTTATTTTGTTGACTATCAACACTTTCCCCTCCTTATTTAAGGAGGGGTGGCCCCTGACGTTTATAGTCAGGGGACAGGGTGGTTAAAATCATTTTTGAAACGATCCCATTTTTACCTGCCGCATTCTTCCATGAATTTTTTAGCAAACTTTCTTCCAAATTCTATTAACTGCTCTTTCTTTGCACCTCCCGGTGAAAGCTTAAAGAGGCCGGACTCCTCAAATATCTTAAACCTGAGCATACGCAGGTTCTCAAGAATTATTTTGGGTGACTCGCCACTCCAGCCATAAGACCCGAATGAGCCTCCCAATTTTCCTCTATCCCTTATAGGATTTATCAGTGAGAACATTTTATAAACTGGAAGAAATGTATTCTGGTTAATAGTTGGTGATCCGATAAGAAGCCCGTCGGCAGCTATTATTTTCGATTCCAGTATATCAGCCGCGATATCTTCAATATCGCTAATATCAACGCTTATTTTCTCAGTTTCAAGTATCCCCGATGCAATCCATTCAGCAGCCTGCCGGGTATAACCATATGCCGATACATATGCAATCAGAATATGGTTATCAGTGCGCCCGGTTGTTAAATGCATATATGCATTAGCATACGATTCAGTTAGATCAATTGCCTTCCTTAAGTTCTCCCTGTGAACCGGGCCATGGCCCGGGCAGATAAAATCAAGTTCGAGTGGCTTTATCCATTCAATTGCCTTTAACATGAAACGACTGTAAGGTTTCATGATAACATCAAAATAGTATTTAAATGTTTCTGTATACTCCTCTGAAAAATCGCTGAATATTTCAGTTGAGCAGTAATGGGCTCCAAATGAATCGCAGGTGAACAATATCCTATCCTCGACCAGAAGAGTATACATGGAATCCGGCCAATGGAGATTTGGCGCCGATATAAACTCCAAAGTCTTATTCCCAAGGTCAATTCTATCACCATCTTTTACGACAATGGATTTGAACGGGACGTTCAGTATATCTTCCAGGTACCTGATCGCATTTCCACTTCCCACCACTGTAGCCGAAGGAGCCAGATCGAGAATCAGACCCAGGCTTCCGGAATGGTCAGGTTCGGTATGATTAAGAATAATATACTTAATCTCATCAGGATTTGTAACTGACTTTAATTTAGCCACATATGTTTCACTGAATTTTTCTTTGGCCACATCAATTATGGCTTTCTTATCTGCATCGATAAAATAGGAGTTATATGTGGTACCGTATTTGGTATGCATTACTATATCAAAGGTCCTGATATCATAATCAAATGCCCCTATCCATTTGACATCGCGGGTAATATCGATAATTGTGTTGTCCGTCCTTTTCATAATTTACAATAGTCAGATTTTGGCTATTACAGTCTTATTCGCTTTAACATGCTGAAGGATTGGGATCTCCACTTCGGTTCCAATAGGTAAATAAATATCAACCCTCGATCCGAATTTTATAAACCCCAACTCATCTCCCTGTAAAACATCCTTATTCTCTCTGGCATATGTAACAATCCTCCTTGCTATCGCCCCGGCAATTTGTCTTACAAGAATCTCCTTTCCTTCATTTGTTTTAATAACGATAGTGCTCCTTTCATTGAGTTCAGATGATTTTGGATGCCATGCTACCATATTTTTCCCGGGGTGATAATTTACATATTTAACGGATCCTGAAACCGGATACCTGTTACTATGCATATTAAAGGGAGACATAAAGATAGAGATCTGCAAACGCATCTCCTTAAAGTACTCGTTTTCCATTGTCTCTTCAATAACTACTACTTTTCCGTCAGCAGGGGCATAGATCAGACCGGGATCAGCTTCAAGAGTTCGTACCGGAAGTCTGAAAAAAAAGAGTATAAAAATATAGAACATAAAAGAGCTGCTGATTAATGCCCACTTTACGATCAACATATCTGTCCAGATGATATTAACAATAATATTCAGGATCAGCAATACTATAAAAGTGAGAGCTAGTATCTTATATCCTTCCTTATGAATGTGTATACGCATTTTTTCAAAATTTGCACAAAACTAATCAAGTCTTGTCAATCATCCAAAAAGTGAGATAAAAAGATATACCAGGGGGAAAGATATTATTGCACTATCGAAACGATCAAGGAAACCGCCGTGCCCGGGCATAACTGTACCGGAATCCTTAACTCCGATACTTCTTTTTAGCATTGACTCAGCAAGATCCCCGTATGTTCCTGCTATAGAAATAATTACAGATATAATAACCCACTTAAAATTATCAACAACTCCAAGCCATCCGGATAGCAGCCAACCTGTGATAGCGGCAGTTATGACACCTCCAAAAAAACCCTCCCACGATTTCTTTGGGGAAATACGTTCCATCAACCTGTGCCGGCCAAAGGATATTCCTGCCAGATAAGCTCCTGTGTCATTAGCCCATATCAGAATGAAGAATCCGACAATGATCCCCGGGGAAAACACGATATTTCCATGAGGAAGCAAAGAATTGAGACCTGTCTTTGAGAATGCTGAAAATGGTATCATTGAGAACGGGAGTGCGGTATAAAACACTGCAAACAGAGTATGCGCGAGTGAGTCAAAGGGCCTTTCTCCTTTCCTGTATATCTCCATAATAATAATAATTATCATTATCGGGATCAGGATAAGGAATGTGGTTACGGGAGCTAATCCTGAAGCTACAAGAGTTGAAATAATATAGGTAGTGATCCCGGTTAGCAGACCAGGGAAAGTTTGTGGTCTTATTCCAGTGATCCTGATCATTTTATAATACTCATACTGTGTTCCGATGAGCATCAAGAGTCCGGTAATAATAAATGATACGGGATGGAGCCAGAATCCTCCCATTACGAATATCACTATCCATGCTCCGGTAAGGGTTCGTCTGAAAAAGTTGTTCAAAATTTCACCAGGTTATTCTGTTAGGCACTCTTATTCTTTGATCCCTGTTTCTTCAGGACTTCTACCGGAGGAGCTGCTTTTGTTGCTGCCACTGTTTTCTTTGTACTTTTGGCAGGTTTAAGGAGCGATGATCCGGCAGTTTGTTCAACCATTTTACCTTCTGCAATTTTCTTCTTTTTAATCAGATCGGTTTTAGCTTTAAGCTCTGCATCCTTCGCCTCTTTCAACAGATCAGCTTTCCTCTTTCCGAAAATCCTCTCCAGGTCTTCGCTGAAAATCACCTCCTTATCCAGAAGTATTTCGGCAAGTTCAACCAGTCCTTTCATATTATTTTTAAGAACTTCTTTTGCCCTTACAAATGATTCAGCGATTATCAGGTTAACCTCCTGATCGATAAGCTCAGCTGTCTTTTCGCTATATGGTTTTGTAAATCCGAAATCAGACTGTCCGGATGAATCGTAAAAGCTTATATTTCCTACTTTTTCGCTCATGCCGAAAAAAGAGACCATCGCGTATGCCTGTTTGGTAATTTTCTCCAGATCGCTTAATGCTCCTGTTGAAATTTTTCCGAATACAAGTTCCTCAGCAGCCCTGCCTCCAAGAGCATAGGCCATTTCATCGAGAATCTGTTCTTTTGTTGTCAGTTGTCTCTCTTCCGGCAGATACCAGGCAGCTCCTAAAGCCCTTCCACGAGGAATAATCGTCACTTTCAGAAGCGGGCTTGCATGTTCCAGCATCCAGCTAACCGTTGCATGTCCTGCTTCATGATAGGCAATTGTCTTTTTCTCATTCATCGAAATGATCTTACTTTTCCTTTCAAGACCACCTACAATACGATCAACAGCATCCAGAAAATCCTGCTTTTCAACTACGGTTTTATTTTTTCTTGCAGCAATAAGAGCTGCCTCATTACAAACATTAGCAATATCGGCACCTGAAAAGCCTGGCGTCTGCTTTGCCATAAAACCAACATCGAAGCTTTTCTCCAGCTTAATTGGACGAAGGTGAACCTTAAAAATAGCTTCTCTCTCGGTAATGTCAGGTAGTTCAACATGTATCTGCCGGTCGAAACGGCCAGCACGCATAAGGGCCCTGTCGAGTATATCGGCCCTGTTTGTTGCAGCAAGAATAATAACCCCCATATTTGTCCCAAAACCATCCATCTCAGTAAGAAGCTGGTTAAGAGTATTTTCCCTTTCATCATTAGTTCCAAAATTGGCATTACGGCCTCTCGCCCGACCCACTGCATCTATTTCATCAATGAAAACAATACAAGGGGCTTTCTCCTTAGCCTGTTTAAAAAGGTCTCTCACCCTCGAGGCGCCTACGCCTACGAACATTTCAACAAAATCAGACCCGGAAATTGAAAAGAAAGGCACATTTGCCTCTCCGGCAACAGCTTTCGCAAGCATTGTTTTTCCGGTTCCGGGAGGACCAATCAACAATGCACCTTTTGGGATTTTACCACCAAGCTGAGTATATTTTTTAGGATTCTTAAGAAAATCAACGATCTCCATTACCTCAGTCTTAGCCTCTTCAAGGCCCGCAACATCATTGAAATTCAGTTTAACATTGGTGTCCTTATCGAAAATCTGTGCCCGCGATTTACCAACACTGAAAATACCTCCGGCACCACCTGCTCCACCGCCCGACATCCTTTTCATCAGGAAGAGCCACAAAATAACTAATAGAGCCGGAAAAAGCAGCCATGAGAGAATATCTGCAAAATAGTTCTTACGTGAAATATTTTCAGGATAAATCAGATCTTTTTCCGGGTAGCCGGCACTTAATTGTGCATCTATGATAAAGGGTTCAAAACTACTTATATCTCCAATATTATAGGTAAAATTTGGCCTGGGGGCAGTCGCAAATCCGGTTCCTGGTTTTGATATTTCTGGATATCTTCCCGATTCCAGGGCAATGGCACTAAGGTAAATCTCAGCCTGCTCCCTGTTTACAACAATTATTTTTTCAATGTCATGCCTTGCGATCATGTCCTTGATATCGTTCTTTGTGGTTTTCGGTATCGTCTTTCCGTTAAAAACAAATTGAAAAAGGATGATTGAGACTGCCAGTATGGCAAAAATCCAGTTTGTGTTGAAACGGGGCTTACTGTTCTTATCAGGAGTTTTTTCCGGTCCCTGATTATTATTACTGTTATTTTCTGACATAAGTATTTATCTTATTGTATTTTATCTTCCATGGTTTCAACAACCGCATCAGCCCAGAGAGATTCCAGATCATAAAAATTCCGGTACTCCTCAAGGAATATATGTACTATTACATTCCCGTAATCCAGCAGTACCCAAAAACTGTTGTCAAGACCCTCAATATGTTGCGGTTTCTCACCTGCAACTTTTCGTACAGTATTTTCTACTGAATCGCATATTGAACTTACCTGCGTAGTGGAGGAGGCATGACATATAACAAAATAATCTGTAATTCTGTTTTCTAATTTCCTTAGATCAATTTTCAAAACATCCTCTCCTCTCTTCCCAAAAATCCCTTTAACAACACTCTCCAAAAGGATTTCAGCTCCGTAAGCTCTTTTCTTCATCAATAATTTTCAGTTTGATATTAAGTCGCAAAAGTACCAATTATATCTGTATTTTTGCTACAATTATTCTCTTTTGCAATTTCGATGCCAATCTTATCAGGAATGAGAAATCATATAAAACCCCCAGGATTTATTTAATTAGGTACCTGCTAATCATGATAATAGGATCAAAACTAATTTTTGTTGAAGAGCTGTCATCAACAAATACTCATGCTTCTGAACTATTAATAGATAATGACCTCCCTGAAGGAACTGTGATATACACCAATTATCAATCTTCAGGAAGGGGTCAGACTGGTAACAGATGGGAAAGCGAATATGGCATGAATCTGTTAATCAGCATAATACTCCACCCTGCGAGGTTAAATCCAGCCTTCCAATTTTTCCTTTCGATGGTAATTTCGCTTGGAATTTGCGATTTTCTGGAAAGATATACTAAGTTGTGCTCCATAAAATGGCCAAATGACATTTATATAAAGAATGACAAAATAGCAGGTATCCTTATTGAGAACACAATAATGGCCGGTAGCTTAGAGAAGACGATTGCAGGAATTGGACTTAATATTAACCAGAAGAAGTTTGAAAGCGATGCTCCAAATCCGGTTTCCCTTGGTTTGATTCATGGTCAAATGTTCGATCTTAAGGTATGCCTAAACCAATTGTGCGCAGATCTGGATAAAAGATACAAACAGCTGATATCAGAAGATTTCACAAAAATTAAGAGAGAGTATGTTTTACAGCTTTATCGATTTAATGAGTGGTGTGAATTCAGAGACAAGGAGACTATCTATACAGGAAGAATTCTGGATGTAAAAGAATCCGGCAGGTTGTGTATCGAAAAGAAGTCGGGAGATATTGTTGATTATTCGTTCAGGGAGGTCGATTTTATCCCCTGATATCTTTCCATCCACTGAATTTCTCCATCTCAACAATCAATATTTCAAGAAATCGAGCTATTGGTTTAGATGCCATCATTTTAAGAATTGGATTAAGATCAGCAGTAAGTTCAATTTTTACTTCGCTTGAACTGCCATCGCCCTCTGAAATATTCAGAGCCAGAGAAAAATCGTTTACTTTGAGTGCGTCACCATTATAGACCACCTTGTTAGCGGTTTTCTCTTTGATTCTCAGGTTTACCGTTCCAACCGTTGAGACACTGAAAGTGCATGACTCTTTTTCAGCATGCCAGTTCCGGATTGTTCCCTGAGGTGCAAATTGCTCAAAATGTCTTATGTCAGTAACAAAATCGAATAGCTCCTCAGAAGTACAGTCTACTTTTCCGGTTCTACTTTCAAAATATGATATGCCGCTCATAATAAATTCCTATTTCGTTCCCCAGTTTGCCGGATCAACTCTCCATTTTTTTAATGTCTCTACCTCAGCCTGTCCTATATATCCGGTCGATACCGCTGTATCAATCAACACCGTATAATTACTGATTGTATCCAATTTACACTTTTCTGATGCAAATCCTTCAGCTGCTTTTTTAAACTCATATGTAAATATTGCAACCATTCCAAGAACTTCGCAACCTGCTTCCCTGAGGGACCTGACAGCGCTCAGACTGCTCCCTCCTGTAGAGATAAGATCCTCAATCACAACAACTTTCTGACCTTGCTCATAGTAACCCTCTATCTGATTCCCAAGACCGTGTTCCTTCGCACCTGACCTTACATAGATAAAGGGTAGCCCAAGTTTGTCGGCGGCCAGAGCCCCATGAGCTATTGCACCTGTTGCAACACCGGCGATCATTTCTGCCTGTGGATACAGGTTCCTGATAATTGACGCAAATGAATCTCTTATATAGGAGCGTACTTCAGGAAAAGAGAGTGTTTTGCGATTATCGCAGTAAATTGGTGATTTCCACCCGGAGGCCCAGGTAAAAGGATTTGATGGTTGCAATTTTATTGCTTTAATTTGTAAAAGATATTCAGCTGTTTTTTTTGCACGATTTTCCATACGAATTATGTATAAAGTTCATTTTGAAAACAGATTCATAATGATAACCCCTGAACCTGACAGGTTACAAAAATACGGCTTATTCCATAAATTCCATGATACGAATGCACTTTATAAATTAATATCCGATTTCCAGTCAGATACAGGAATTCCCTCCATTAATCTGTATGGTACTGATATAAAACATCTCTGGAAAATTTTCAGGATCTATTTCACAGAGGTAGGTGCAGCCGGCGGATTGGTAAAACACACTTCCGGGAGATATCTGTTCATTGAAAAGAAGGGCAAACTGGATCTTCCAAAAGGGCATATTGAGAAGGGTGAAGAACCCGAAGCATGTGCCTTGAGAGAGGTAAGTGAAGAGTGCAGCATTAAAGGGCATACCCTCGATAAACTAATATGTAACAGTTACCACACCTATAGCTGGGAGGGGATCTCTTATCTTAAAAAGACAAGCTGGTTTCTGATGAACTACAGTGGAGAAATGGTTATTGAACCTCAGATAAATGAAGGGATTACAAGAGTTGAATGGCTTTTACCTGATGAGATAAATAAGATTAAAAGCAGTGCCTGGTTGTCTTTAATGGATCTTATAAATTCGTCTATCCTCAGACGATGAAACTCTAAATATCATCCCCTTTATAGAGCTTAAGATCAATTGCTGCCGGAACAAATACTGAAGCATCACCGCCACTTCTTATGATATCGCGGACAATTGTGGAGTTTATATGTGAATGTTCCGGGACCGTAAGCAGGAAAACCGATTCAACATCATAGGCCATTACCTTGTTTACCTGTGCAATAGCTCTCTCAAACTCAAAATCTGCAGCGGTTCTCAGTCCTCTTACAAGATATCCGGCTCCAAGTCGTTTACAATAATCAACCGTGAGCCCCTCATAGTGATCGACCTTTATTCTGGGTTCATCCTGAAATACTTTGGATATCATCTCTTTCCTTGTTTCAAGCGAGTAGAAGCTCTTTTTCAAAGCATTGGCTCCTACTGCGATGATGATCTCATCAAAAAGACTCAGGGCTCTTCTTACAATAGCTTCATGTCCTATGGTAAAGGGATCAAAAGATCCCGGGAAAACTGCAATTTTCTTCATTCGAATGTTATAATTTTAGGGTTTCTTACCTTTTGTTTAAGTAATGCAAGATCCAATACTTCCATTATGGTTTTAACATACTGGAATTTTAATCCCCTGATATATATTTCCTTAATATGTTCCACATCTTTTCTGTTCTCTTCCGATATTAATATCTCCCTGATACTTGCCCGTTTGGCCGCCAGTATCTTTTCTTTTATACCACCTACAGGTAATACTTTTCCTCTTAAGGTTATTTCACCTGTCATTGCAAGATATTTCTTGACTTTCCTTTGTGTAAACGCTGATGCTATAGAAGCTGCCATTGTTATACCGGCCGATGGCCCGTCTTTCGGAATTGCTCCCTCAGGAACATGTATATGAATATTCCAGTTTTCAGAGAAGTTATCCGGTAATTCGAGCACAGAGGCATTTGACTTAAGGTATTCCAGGGCAATAATTGCTGATTCTTTCATCACTTCTCCAAGATTCCCTGTCAGTGTCAGTTTGCCAGATCCTTTACTCAAACTGGTTTCAACGAATAATATCTCTCCTCCTGCGTTTGTCCATGCCAATCCTGTAACTACACCAGCCTGGTCATTTCCTGAATAAAGATCACGGTTATATTTTGCCGGACCTAATATTTCAGTCATTGTCTGTTGCGAGAGATCCGTATCATAATCTGATTCTGAAGCTATATTTTTTGCGGTAACTCTCACAATTTTCGCAAGTCGCTTATCAAGTTCTCTTACACCTGATTCTCTTGTGTATCTTTCAATAAGCGCCTCCATCACCTTATTATCAATTGAAATCTGATCTTCTTTGACTCCGTGATTTTCGAGCTGCTTGGGCAACAGATGCCTCTTTGCAATTTCAAGTTTCTCCTCAACAAGGTAACCCGATATTTCAATAAGTTCCATTCTGTCCCTGAGAGCCGGACTAATAGTACCCAGATTATTTGCTGTAGCAATAAACAGTACTTTGGACAGATCATATTCCATTTCAAGGAAATTGTCGAAGAATGTGCTGTTTTGCTCAGGATCGAGGACTTCCAGCAATGCAGAAGAGGGATCGCCCCGGAAATCCTGTCCGACTTTGTCAATCTCATCAAGTATAAAAACAGGATTCGAGGAACCGGCTCTTTTGATATTCTGTATTATACGCCCAGGCATCGCTCCAATATATGTTTTTCGGTGTCCTCTTATTTCTGCCTCATCATGTAACCCGCCAAGTGACATTCTGACATACTTTCTGTCGAGTGCTTTTGCCACAGATTTGCCAAGAGATGTTTTTCCGACCCCGGGAGGCCCGTATAGACATAATATAGGTGATTTCAGATCGCCTTTAAGTTTCAGAACAGCAAGATGTTCAAGGATTCTCTCTTTAACCTCATCGAGACCAAAGTGATCGAAATCGAGTACCTGCCTGGCATTATTAAGATCGAGGTTGTCCTGTGTAAATAAATTCCAGGGAAGATCCAGAAGAGTCTGAATATAATTTACCTGAACCGAGTACTCAGCAGCAGCAGGATTCAGACGATGCAGTTTATCAAGCTCCTTATCGAATACCTTCTTTACATCCTCATTCCATTTTTTCTCACTGGCTTTCTTCCTGTACTCTTCAATCTCTTTTTCAACAGGATTTGTGCCCAACTCATTCTGAATAGTCTTCATCTGCTGATGTAGCAGGAATTCCCTCTGTTGCTGATCAAGATCTATCTTAACCTTTGACTGCAGTTCATTCTTAAGTTCCAGTACCTGAATCTCCTGAACAAGAAATTCCAGAAGCATAAATCCCCGGTCTCTTAAGCTATTCATTTCCAGGAGTTTTTGTTTATCCTGAACTTTAATATCTGTATTGGAACAAATGAAATTAATAAGATATGTATTATTCTCAATGTTCTTCACAGCAAATGAGGCTTCAGGGCTGATATTCGGATTAATCTTAATAATTTTAAGTGAAAGATCTTTGAGTGAGCCAACAATTGCAGCAAAATCTTTATTTACCGTTTCAGGCTTTATTTCGGGGATGGTTCTTACTCTGGCAATAAAATAGGGATCATCGCTGACAAGTTCATGAAGCACCATTCTCTTTCGTCCCTGGATTATTGCTGTTGTTGAACCATCAGGCATTTCAAGCAGCTTAACTATCTGACCGATTGTCCCAACTGTGTGAAGGTCCTTAAAATCCGGATTTTCAATATCAGGGTCTTTCTGAGCAACCGTACCAACTATTTTATCGTTACGGTATGCCTCCTTTATTAGTTGAATTGACTTGGGACGGCCAATTGAAATTGGCAGTACGACACCCGGGAAAAGCACTGTATTCCTCAGTGACAATATTGGAATAGTATCCGGTACATCTACATCTTCAAGTTCACCATCATCCCCATCGGCAATTATAGGAATTATGTCTCCTTCTCCGTCAAGAATATCCGGAATCAATAATTCATTAATACTTTTTCCGTATTTATTTTCCATGTGGTATTTTACTGCTTACTTAATATTTGTCATTCGGTTGTCATACGGCTTCACCGTCTTTCAGTTGTCATCACTATGTTCCTATTGAATGACCATTGAATGACTTTTCCCTCACATAATCTCTCCAATATTCTCTAATATGATCAGAGTGTCAAAATTACATAATATTTTTACAACAGACCAGAAAGAGGTCTATACAATGATTGTGCCACAGAAACAGAGATAAAATAAAAAGCCCCCGGGAAGAGGGCTTTTGTGTTTTTTGGTTAACTCCTATTTCTTTTTACCATGATCCTTATAGCGGTTCATAAATTTATCGACCCTTCCTGCAGTATCTACAAGTTTCATTTTACCAGTATAGAAGGGATGAGAGGTACTCGAAATCTCAAGCTTGATAAGCGGGTATTCATTCCCATCTTCCCACTTAATATTCTCTTTTGAAGGAGCTGTTGATTTACTCAAAAAAGAGTATCCATTTGACATATCCTGAAAGACCACAAATCTGTAATTGTTTGGATGAATTCCGCTTTTCATTGCTCAGTTCTTTTTTGTCCTAATTAATCTATTATAAAATCTCCCGATTAGGGTCTGCAAAATTAATCAACATTATTTAAAATCAAAATGAATTTTATAATTTTTAATCCTGGTTCTCTACTGTCCATCCCCGGATCTGTGATTCTCAACCAATTCATCCTTATATCTTACAAAGGGAAGTTTATCATTAATGAAATACCTGTAGGTTATATGCTTTTTCGCCTGATGTGCTCCAAGGGCTTCATAAATAGCAATCATCTTTGGATTGTAATCTCCAACCCACGAAAGCTCCAGTTCTTTGAACCATGGTTTCCTTTTAAAAACTTCGTAAAGCTGTAGAAAGATTGCAGATTCAACCCCGCTATTCTGATGAGACGGATGAACTCCCCCTACAATTGCTCTCATCCTGGTCATTTTATGTGTAATCTTAAAATAGATGAACCTCATCATATTCCAAATATGCAGATTTCCATTAAGATATTTAAGAATCTGGTTCAGATCGGGCAACAGAATAAAGAATGCAATAGGTTTTTCATTGAAATATGCAAACCAAATCAGTTCTTCATCTATAATTAACTTTGCCTTTTCCAGCGATTCGTTAAGAAATACAGGGTCGATGGGGGTAAAATCTTCTTTAAAGACCGACCATGTTACATTGTATATTGAAACAATATCTTTAATATATTTCTCCTTATTTTTTTTATCAAAATGTTGAAAAGTATAGCCTGGCCTTTTAGAGAGCCAGCCGGCAATCTTCATGATTCTTTCGGGAAATTGTACTATCTTGTTTTTTTCGCCCCTGATACTCCTGTGATATGAGTATTGCTCAAAATAATTCTTAAAACCATACTCCTCAAAAAATGCCCTGTAGTACCTTTTATTATATGGCATTCCAAATCCCTGCTGCATAAATCCTTCCACAAGTAATCCCCAGTTCTTATCGTTCTCACCAAAATTAATAGGACCATCTATTGCTTCTATTCCCCTAACAGAAAGCCAATCCTTTGCTGCATTAAAAAGAGTAAATGCTGCTTCCTTGTTTTCTGTAACCTCAAAGAATCCAATGCCCCCTGTTGGCTGATTGTTGGCTGATGATCTGACTTTGTCGATAAAAGAGGCTATCCTCCCTATTGTAGTGTTATTATCTTTCAATATCCATCGGATTGCTTCGCCATGCTCAAAGGTACTGTTCTTTTGAGGTTCGAACACAGATTCCAAACCCGAATCAAGCTGGCAGACCCAGAAAGGATCATCCCTATATAACCTTTTTGGGAAATTGATAAATTCCTTTTTTTCGATATCTGTTATGACCTCAATTAGTTGCATCTCAATATTTTTCACTATAATCAGACAATAGCAAATAGTACAATCTATTAACTGATTGTTAAATGCAAATATAGTCAGAATTTTAATTAATAAAAGTTGGAAGTTGAGAAACAGCCTGACGCCCGACGCCTAACGCCTAAAGCCTAAAGCCCTTAGTGTATATCAATAATCCTGTGGTCGATCAGGACGAAGAGAATACCAATCAGAATAGAATAAAATGCATAAATCCTGAGTGGAATGTATTCCGCTGGCTTAATTTTCATTTTGAACCACAAGTATCCTACAAGTAATAACTTCCCGAAGGTATATACAACAAATGTTGCAAGAACAACTCCGACGAGTCCATAGCCCATTTTTATCATCAAAAGGCTCAAAGGAATATTTAAGGCAAGCTCCATTAATGCAGCAAAAAGTGTTATATGAGTCCTTTTTCTTCCAACAATTATGGTCTGGGGAAAAATAAGTCTTGGAATTATCAGCAGAGAATAGACTAAAAAGATATCGGCACTTTTTTGAAATTCAGCGTTGAACATACGGGGATAGATCCATCTTGTAACTAGCATAATCACCATTGCAGTAGGAAAGAGCAGGTGCATAAGTCGCTTCGACTTGACCTTGATCTTTGCAAGGGATTCTTTCATCATATTTCGCGTCGAGAATTCAGGAAGCATTGCATTGCTAAGTCCGTTAGCCAACATCAAAACGAGCGGCAGTTCTTTGGCACCATAACGGAACCAGGCAAATATTGCAGGATCGCGGTAAACTGAAGAAATAATTACGCCATCGGTGTATTGAGCTGAACCACTTATAAGCGAGGTTAATATTAGTGGCGCACCCAGGTAAAAATGTTCCTTCATAAACTTAACCGATATCTTCATTTCAGTGTATCTCCTGAGTAATATAAGAAGCCATATCCATCTAATACCCGTTATCCCCAGTAATCCCCAAATAGACCAGATAATATCTTTCCCAAACATGATCGGGGTAATAATCATAATCATCTGAGCAGTGAATGTATACAGACCATACTGAAAAATGCGATATGACCTGTTATTCAGGAGATAAATATATTCAATCAGACATACAGGACTACTAAGAAGGATATATAATAACAGCAGGTTTATAAAAGGCACATCTCCTGATATATGAAAAACCGAGAAATTATACTTAATTGTATGTCCAAGAATAAAAAAGAGCAGACTGAAAAAGCACAATAAAAGAAATGCATTGAAAACCTCAGGAGATTTTGTGGTTCCATTATCTCCTAATTTGTGGTATGTTCTGTTCCTGTTGTAAAGAGGAAGCAATGACTGGATCAGCCCTGTCACCCAGAAAAAAGTCAGAAAACTTGCTATGAACATAAACATCTCCCACTGACCTATCTCAGCACGGGTAAGCTGGCTCTTTGTAAATACAATACTTATTATAAGGAATACGACAGCCTTCATCAACTGAAAAAGCTGCAGACCTGAAATATTGTCAATAAAATTTATCCTTTTCAAACCTGATTAAACAATAGCAATTTTTTTTGAAATAACCTGTTTATTTCCAAAAAATTGCATGAAACACCTCTTTTATTTAAAAACGTCCAAAGATAGTAATTGGCCGGGGTATAGAGAAAATAATTTCAATTTTTTGTGAAATAGAATTTTTTGACCTTATTTTGCACTCCTGATACGGTGGATGTAGTTCAGCAGGTTAGAACGTCGGATTGTGGTTCCGAAGGTCGCCGGTTCGAACCCGGTCTTCCACCCCAAAATGAAATAGGGTCGTGCCGTGGCATGACCCTACTAATTTTTTATACCCACGTCCCTGCTTCCCTGGTTAATTCTACTTATCTTTTTTTTGAAGCTTGTTCCTTTATATATCTGTTATATTTAATAAATGCAACGAAAGAGAGCAGTGTAAGGGCTATTACTGCAATGTAGACAAAAGATGGAATCGGTACAGGATCGCCTGCAGCATAAGAATGAAGACCTGACAGATAGTAATTAACCCCAAAATATGTCATCAATACTCCCGAAAAAGCAAATAGTGATATCAGGTTGAAGGTAAATATATCCTTCATGCCGGGGATCATGCGTGAATGTATTACAATACTGTAAAGAATTATTGTAATCAACGACCAGGTCTCTTTTGGATCCCATCCCCAATATCTGCCCCATGATTCATTTGCCCAGACAGCCCCGAGAAATGTTCCGATAGTCAGAAAATAGAGACCAAGAGTAAGGGTTTTGAAATTGATGACTGTCAGTTCGTCGATTGTGTTTGATATCCTTTCGCGGTTCTTGTTATTCGATAAAATCATGAGTATCAATGTTATCAGACCAAGTATTGCTCCAAGTCCAAGAAATCCGTAGCTCCCTGTTATTACAGAGACATGTAGTGTCAGCCAGTATGACTGCAGAACGGGAACCAGGTTGGTTATCTCCGGATCCATAAAACTAAGATGAGCAACCATAAGAGTCATTGAGGCAAGTACTCCGGTTGCTGAAAGAGCGAATGCTGATTTGCGGCTGAATATAAATCCAGCCAGCAGGGTCACCCACGATATAAAAATCATTGATTCATATCCGTTACTCATGGGTGAGTGTCCGGCAATATACCACCTAAGTCCAAGGCCGAAGGTGTGAAAGAGGAACCCTGCAAAAAGCAGCCATCCAAGAGCCTTTACAACAAATGATGTCTCTTTTCTTCCCCTTATAACCATGGTAATCAGACCTATGAGCATGATTAATCCAATAGTTGCATAAAACGGGAAGAGCCGTTCGAAGATTGTGAGTTTGTAATATAATAATTCTGCATTGGTTTTTGTGCTGGAAGGAAGATCGTATTCTGTAAACCTTGCCTGGTAATCACTGATTGATTCTTTAACCTTGCGTGCCGTAGTAATATTATTTGTCTGCACTGCATCAGCAAGAACCGGTATGATACCCTTCAGGTAGGTTGAATCATCTTTGCTCATTGCTTTTTGAAGAGCATCGGAAGGAGATCCCCAGTTATGGGTACCATCTTTCAGAGGAAACAGTTTAAGAAAATCTCCTGTATAGATCATATAGATAATATTCAACCTTTCATCTATTTTCATCAGCTCCTTGTCTGTTTTACTTCTTTCTCCCGGGGCCTTGGTATAAGCAGCATTGACCTCTCCGGAAATCTTGTAACTACCGTCTCCTTCAAGATCAACAAGTTCAGAGAATGCTGCAAATTTTCCCCTGATTCCGAGTTTACTCTGCAGATCTTTATTGGAAACTCTGATCATAGGTACATTCTTCCAGTTATTAAAATCGAGATAGAGCCCCATAAATACCTGCATTGAGGTGAGTCCTTCAAACTCATTCTCCCTGGTAACTTTCCGGAGAATGTCGTTACTAAGTGTAAAGAGAGGTTTGGTTCTCCCCTTCTGATCCTGAACCAGCACTTTGCCAAACTCCTCTGAAACAGATTTACCAGGAACCAGTTTTTGTGCATTTACACCTTCAAGGCCTGAAATGAACAGCAAAAAAATTATAATTGGAACAGCTTTCCTTAAAGCTGATTGCCAGTACCCTGCATTAATATTCCGGAATACCGATTTTTTGATCAGCAGGGAAAGAATAATGAACAGGAACAGTAACCCGTAACCTGTATATGTAACAAGCATACCTGCCATATCGTGGTTAACAGAAAGGATGGTACCCTGCTCATCCGGATCGTATGATGACTGGTAAAAGCGGTAACCTTTATATTTAAGAATATTGTTCATGAATATCATGAATGGTTTTTCAACATTTTCACCTTTATCAAGCAAAATCACATCGCTTTTATACCCTGAAGGGCTATTTGAACCAGGATATCTGTCAAGTATGAAATCGTTCAGCTTAATGCTGAACGGAAGCATTGTTGCTTTTGAACCGTATTGAAGTTCAATCTTGTTACCCTCAATTACACAGGAGCCACTTGCAAACTTCTCTGAATCCCTGCTCCACAGGTAGACAGTTTCTGATTCCTTACCGTCGGAGACATTAAAAATAAAGGCATTTTGCTGTGTGTCCTGTTCTGCCGGATTCACAGCAACTGCCTTAACAGTACCTGAGCTGGTAAACTCCTGTATGACTATTTTGATATCTTTTATCGTTAATATCTGCATCTTTTTTAAAGGTATTGGCACACCCCTGCCTGATAATGTTATTTCAGCAGACATCATGTTCAGTTCACCAAGATCCATTTGAGAGCTTATAGAAAAATTTCCGGAATCGAGAGTAATATTTATATCAGCCGGAACAGCAGCATCAAAACCAATGGAAATCCCATATGAAATCTTTTTATCCCCTTTCCTCAGGATTATAGATCCTCTTGACATCATATCCTGTGTAAGAACCATGGATATTACAGGTTCCCCGTCAGGACTATCAGAAACCACTTCAGAAGCATTAGGAATGATCTTAGCCAGAACAAGGTCATACTCCCTATTATTTATAGAGACTCTCCTGTTATATTCATCGGCAGAACGGGATGTCATCATGTATGCTTCTGATTTACTGTCTATTAAATTCCCCGCCTCATCCCTGATAGTATATCCGATAAATTTTTCATTTGAATAGCACAAATTTTGTTCTTCTCCTTCCCGGATGTGGATAGTCCCCTCCCAACCGAAATACCTGGTTATTCCAGCACCTATAATCATAATGACAAAAGCCAGATGAAAGAGAAAAACAGTCAGTTTATCCTTCTTATATAGTTTAAAAATGATTACCTGTCCGATCAGATTGACTGCAAGGAGAAGTAATACCAGCTCAAACCACCTGGTATTATAAACCATGGTATAGGCAACTGATGACCCAAAATCGTTCTCAATGAATGTAGCAACAGCCATGGCAGCAGCAAAAAAAAGAAACAGTATCCCCATTAAGACCGGAGAAAAAAGAAATTTTGTATACTTCATATATTTTGTATGTTAAATGTTTAATAATTAAGTCGGAAGACCGAAGTCGGAAGTCAGAAAACTTCGGACTCCGGACTTCGGACTTCGGGCTTCTTTCAGCCCTTTTCAGAAATCTGAATAAGCTTTTCCTTATCCAGTATTCTTATTTTTGATGAATCGGAATAGATCACTCCTGATTCTTCAAGCTCCTTTAATATTCTTACAACACATTCCTTAGCCATATTTGTAAAATCACCAAGCTCCTGGCGTGAGAGGATAATCTCATATTCATCGCTGTGGAACACTTCATCTGCAAAGTACAACAACGCTTCAGCCAGTCTGCCAGGCATCTTTTTATGTGCAAGGTTAACCATCCGTGTATGCGCTCTGAGCGCTTTAGCGCTTACATCTTCCAGAATGCTCTGAGCAAAATCTCCATTACCCTTTACCAGGTTTTTAAATATCTCGAAGTTTATGAAACAGGCCTGCACAGTTGTAAGAGCAGCTGCAGAATATGTATGACGTGAATTTACATATGCTCCCGGACCAATAACCAGATTTCCGGGTAAAGCGATTGACAGAATAAAGTTTTTCCCTCTTGCACTTTCGATATAAATCTTGGCTATTCCGTTTGCGACAAATAATGCATTGGATGAAGGTGTTCCCTGTTTAAGCATTATCTCACCAGGATTGAAAGTTGCTTCATACCTGTTCTCATTTACCAATTGCAACTCTGTCTTAGTCAGATGTTTAAAATTTTCCCACCTATGGATACAACTTTCACAATCTCGTTTCGAATTCTGGCTTGCCATAACTAAATATTTAGAGTGGCCAAAAATAGGCTATTAATAACACTTGAATCTACAAATCTAATAAATATCATTATATCTGGTGATTTTTATTATTCCGGCTTCTTATATATATCAGCTTTGTACATTGCAAATAGCATTAGTACTGTTAATGAAATAACAAACTCTATCCTTATCTTGTCTCCGGAAATAATATAACTAAAACCTAATATAACTATGAAAAACCTGATCAGATTAATTTCGCTATTCACAGTCGCTTTTTTAATTCTTACCTCCTGTGAAGGGCCGATGGGTCCTGCCGGGGCAGATGGGTTAAATGGAGCTGATGGTGCAGCTGGGAAAGATGGGGTTGACGCAAATGAAACCTGCAAAGAGTGTCATAACCCAACAGTTGTAGATGCTAAAATCCCCCAATTTGCATTATCGAAACATTCCTATGGTGAAGCAAATTTTGAGGAAGCAGGAAACACAACCTGTGCTCCTTGCCATGAGTCCGAAGGGTTTAAATATGTTGTTGCAAATAACATTCCTGCTACCTATACTCTCAATACAGGAACCGGGAAATATTCAAATGATTACCACTCGGTATCGGACAAAGCTTATGGCGAATTAAGTTGTTTCACCTGCCATAGTAGTTTACATACCACCTATGAGGGTACCAATTTTTCACCCTTAACTACAACTGCTGCTGTTTCAATGACAATGTGGAAAGGTGCTAAAACGATTGACCTGACTCAGGATGGAGGGAAGAGCAACTTATGTGTTAAGTGCCATCAACCACGGCCAATGTCAACCAGTTCCACCCTTTCAAATGGAGATGTCGTTGATTATGCTTCTCTCGCCAGCAATCCAACTGCAATATTTTATGACAGCAGTGTTGGTAATGCAGCGCCTAATAAAATGACACCTTCATACAGAACTCATGTTCATTATGGTACAGTTGGAGGAGTTTTTGCCGGCAAGGGAGGAGTTGAGTTTACAGGTTCTGAAACTTATCAAAGTTCTGCCCATACTACTGTAGCCACGTGTCAGAATTGTCATATGGCAGCTATTTCAGGTGCATCAGGTGGACATACATTTTTTGCCAAAGGTAATTTTAAGGGTTGCAGTGCTACCGGATGTCACTCAACTGCTATTACATCATCATCCACAACATTCTGGAAGACTCCAAGAACTGAGATTGGGGGTTTACTTGATGACCTGGCAGATAAAATTAACGCCGTCGGAGGCGGTACAGATATTCTGCATAGTGAATCAGATTCTGAATCAAATCTGTGGGCCGGACTGACAACAGGTGATTGGGATGGCTATCTAAATATATATGATAGAAGTTCAAACACTGCTGGTGTCTGGCAAAATCCTGCACCTTCCACTAGCTGGACAACAGCTGAAATAGCTTACAATCTTACGCTGCCACTTTTCCCATCATTAAAAAATGTTGTTCTGGGATCAATGATCAATCTCCAGTTCTGCTTAAGAGAGTTCAGCATGGGTATTCATAACTATAAATATTCAAAAGCTTTACTTCAAAATTCAATCGAGGCAATGACAGCTGCCGGATATTAAAATTATTATTCAGATATATGAAAAAGCTGTCATTCCTGACAGCTTTTTTTATGCCCTTCAGAAAAGTTTTCGACGTTTGAAATTCTGATGTTTTTCAGCAGGTTTCTCTTTTTCAGCCATTTCGCACAGGGAATCTAAAGGTTTTTTCAATCAATTAATGACATATATCAATATTAATGTTGATATATTTTAATTATTTTTTTATTATTTTTTGTATTTACTGTTATTTATATCAAATTCCTTTATTATATTTGTTAAATAATTAACAATGTTATTTATTTAACAATGTTAATTACTTAACAGACAACCTGATTATTAAATACAATTAACTAAACATTTATAACTATGAAAAACCTGATCAAATTACTATCCCTTCTGACAATTGCCGGTTTCATGCTTGCCTCCTGTGAAGGACCAATGGGTCCTGCCGGAGCCGATGGCTTAGATGGTGCAGACGGCGCAAACGGGGCAGACGGGGTCGATGCTAATGAATCCTGCACATTATGTCACAACCAGAATGCAACAGTTGAACTTAAGGTGGCCCAGTGGGAACATTCAGTACATGCCACCGGCGAAAACGCTGCTTACGCTAACAGGAGTGGTTGTGTACAGTGTCATACAAGCCAGGGCTTTCTTGAGGCTGTAGCTGAAGGTTCTACAGCAGCTATCTCAATTCCAACTGATCCTATGCAGATAAACTGCTACACATGTCACAAGATCCATAAAACAGGTACCGATGATGACTGGGCACTCACAAAACCAGGCGCAGAGACTCTTATCGTAAAAGATGCAGCCGGGGCAAGTGTTATCTGGGATAAAGGAAACAGTAACCAGTGTGCAGCCTGCCATCAGGCAAGAGCAATATCACCAGCACCGGTTGCTGACGGAGCCGATTTTGCAATAACCAGCTCACGTATAGGGTACCACCATGGCCCTATGACAAACTTTGTTATGGGGAAACTTCCAACTGAACTTTCCGGTACCGCTTATCCGACATCAAATCCTCACTCGACAGACAAAGGATGCATCTCATGCCATATGGCAACTCCTTATGGCTACCTTGCAGGCGGTCACAATATGGGAGTCATATATGATGCCCATGGCACGGAAACATTGCTTTCCACAGGATGTTTAGTATGCCATACTACCTATACAGCTACAACTATTGCAGCAAAGATGGCAACTCTGCAGGGTGAGGTGGAGACCAAACTTAATCAACTGCAAGGGAAACTTACTGCCGCAGGAATCTATGATGCAAGTAACGGACTCGCTAAAACCGGTACATTCAAGGCAAACGCTGTAATTGCTTACATCAACTATAATGCAGCTGAGGAAGACCGAAGCGAAGGGATGCATAATCCTGCTTATATTAAGACTTTACTGGATAACTCAATTGCAGCTATGGTCACTCTCGGGTACTAACCGGCAGTTTAGGAATAGAATATTTTTAATAAAATTGAAAAGGGATATGCCTCTGCATATCCCTTTTTTTGTAAAATTCTTTTCATTAGCATTATTATTTAAAAAAATCTGCAGAAATCATTTTTCGGGAGAAAAAATAAGTTAAATTGCTTTCAAAATATTTTTACTTGTTTCTTTGTTAATACCTTTATAGTACTGCCCATATATTGCCGGGCTTGTCAATATTCAGAGTACTTTCAAAAACATTGACCAAATCAAATAAGTATAGATTGGATCAGAATAGACTTTTATTAATTCTTTGAAATTTGAAATTAATATGAAGGAAATTATTTACAGAAGCATTAAAATACCTGTTATTTTAATGATACTTTTTATTGCTCTGCTTATAGGATGTAATAATAAAGGATCAGACAAAAATAAAAAAGATGAAGTTTATGCAGAAAATACAGAAAATATAAAAAGCGCTAAAGTGGAAGAGTATGCCGTTGAAGCTCCTCCTTTCAGCGATGGTATATATCCTTGTACTGACTGTCACGCTAACTTTCCGCCTAATCCTGTAAGGCGCGAATTGGTGGAATGGCACGATGACATCTCACCAATATTTAACCACGACAGCGAAAATCGCTGGTGCCTCGACTGCCATGATCTGAATAACAGGGATTCTTTACGGCTTGCCAGTGGAAAATTATTAAGTTTCAAGGAATCATATAAGCTTTGTGGTCAGTGCCATGGTGAAAAATACAGAGACTGGAAAGTCGGGGTTCACGGAAAACGCACAGGAATGTGGAACGGACCAAAAGAATATCTGCTTTGTGTGCATTGTCATAATCCACATTCCCCGAAATTTGAGGAGCTGACACCGGAACCGCCGCCCATTCGACAGGAAGATATCAATTAGTTTTAATAACTGAATATCATTGAATAGATGAAAAAAGAAAACTCAAGAAGGAAATTTATAAAAAACATTTCTCTGGCAACATTCTCAGCACTTGCACTTTCGGGTTGTGACAGCGAGACATTTGATGCCTTTCTTCAGCAAAATTTCAGAACTCTGTCAGATGATGAAAAAGATGATATCGTAAAAAACCTGGAAATTAAATACAAAGAAAAGTACGGTAAGGAATTTCATGTATCTGACAAACCCGCAATAGACGGGACATTATTTGGTTATGCTCTTGATTTATCAAGGTGTGTTGGCTGCAGGAGATGCGTATACGCATGTGTAACAGAGAACAACCAGTCGCGTGAGCCACAAATTCACTGGATAGAGGTGCTTCAGATGGAAAAAGAGAAAGGTATTGATTTTGCAGATTCCAACTCTCAGTATAATCCTGAAAAAGTCCCTGAAAAAGGACATTTCTATCTCCCGGTTCAATGCCAGCAATGCAGAAATCCTCAATGTACTACTGTATGTCCTGTTAGAGCCACATGGCAGGAGCCTGACGGAATTGTGGTGGTCGACTATAACTGGTGCATCGGATGTAGGTATTGTATGGCAGCATGCCCGTACGGTGCAAGACATTTTAACTGGGGTGAACCAACAGTGCCTGTGGATGAATTAAACACAGAAGTGCATTACCTGGGAAACAGGCCAAGAAAGAAGGGGGTAGTGGAAAAATGCACCTTCTGTATTCAAAGAAGCAGGGAGGGCAAATACCCTTCGTGTGTTGAGATATGTCCTGTGGGAGCCAGGAAATTTGGCAATCTGTTAGATCCGGAGAGCGAGATCAGATACATTTTAGAGAACAAACGGGTACTTGTTCTGAAACAGGAATTGAACACTCAACCTAAATTCTACTATTTCTTTGGTATCTAGATTGAGATATATGAATGTTTTAAATTGCATATAATAATTTAACAAAATCGAGTATGAATTTTATTCGTTTTATAACAGGCAGTATAAAAATAATATTTCATGGAAGCAGAGCTTATTTTGCCTGGCTGATTATATTGCTGATATTAATTCTTTGGGGAGCATCCGGATATTCCGGTCAGCTATCTGAAGGATTGATAAAGACGCACATGCGGGATTCAGTTTCCTGGGCTTTCTATATCGGAAATTTCACATTTCTTGTCGGGGTTGCTGCTGCCGCAGTTATGCTTGTTATCCCTGCTTACATATATGACTGGAAACCAATCAAAGAGATAGTAATATTTGGAGAATTGCTGGCTGTTTGTGCTGTTATAATGTGTATTTCATTTATTGTTGTGGATATAGGAAATCCACTAAGATTCTGGCATATGCTGCCACTTATTGGCACAATGAACTTTCCTATGTCGATGCTCTCATGGGATTTTTTCGTTCTAAGTATCTACTTGTTGATTAACCTGTTTGTTGTGACCTATCTGTTATATTGTATTTTCTATAAAAAAGAGTATAAGAAATCCATTGTTTTACCACTTGTCTTAATCAGCATTCCAATGGCCGTTGCTATTCATACAACAACAGCATTTCTTTATAATGCCCTGCCTGCGCGTATATTCTGGAACAGCGCTCTGCTTGCTCCAAGATTCCTTGCATCGGCTTTTTGCTCAGGTCCGGCAATTCTTTTGATTCTCTTTCAGATACTCAGGAAAACTACCAAATTTGAAATAAAAGATGAGGCTATCTGGACAATAGCTGAACTTATGGTTTACTCTATGTTTATTTACCTGTTTTTTACTATCGCTGAACTATTTAAGGAGTTCTATTCCGGAACTGAACATATATTGTATTGGAAGTATCTGCTTTTCGGAATTGGCGAACACAAGGAAATTGTTCCTTACAGCTGGTCTTCAATAATAATGGGATGCATCGCATTTATACTTTTCCTGATTCCCAAAACCCGGAAAAACTTTCTGACTCTTAATATCGGAGCAGTTCTGATATATGGCAGTGTTTATGTTGAGAAAGGGATTGCCCTTATCATTCCGGCATTCACTCCTGATGTGTTAGGACAGATGTATATCTATACTCCTTCATGGACTGAGATCAGGACAGCAGTATTGGTATTTTCTTTAGGATTCCTGCTGTTTACTTTCTTATCGAAAATTGCAATAGCAATCATTTTTGAAGATTACAATATTGACAGCCTTATTCAAAGGAAGAAAAGCAAATAAGGATTATTTGAATTTAAATGAAACTTCTCATTCAGTTTCCATCTGGCTCATTCATTCAGATGATTGTTTATTTTCGCTCTACACTCTGGAGTTTCCTTATTTCGTCCCGATATCCCGATAGCTATGTATTTCTTAACAATTCATGTAACAAATTCTAACCAGCTTATCATTGCTAAATTTGCATCAGTTTGTTGTTAAATTAAATCCGTCTACTTTCGTAACAAATTTCATTTAAACATATCTTTCTATAAATAATCCATATACCAGAAGGAGATTCCTCATTCATCCCGCTCTGGCGGGATTCATTCGGAATGACAGATCATATTGATATAGTGGGGGGAAGAAGCGGCGATTCGCAGCAGTAAACTGTAAAAATAATAATATTATATGCGAATCGCCGCTTCTTCCCCCCTAGATTTCCAATAAATCTTGTCATTCCGAGGCAAAGCCGAGGAATCTCCCCTTATCATTTGTGTTTTGCCAAAATGTATTGTAATTTAAGATATTCATACAAAAACAGGATGCAGATTCTACAAAACCAGACAAATATCTAATAATCTATAAGTTATAAAATGTCGCCATCATTAGTTCCGCTTCGGCGGAACGAGTAATCGAGTCCTGTCAAGGTGGGACTAGCTCATCGAAATTAATCTCCAATTGAATTGAATGATTAAAAATTCCTACAAGTGAATTATGGGTAAAAGCCCGGATTAAGGTGAAGTTGTTATTAAAATAAAAGAAGCAGGTCTCAGACCTGCCTCTCTGTAAATTTAATCAAAAAATATGTAGCCTACTTCTTTAAGGTTCGCATGTAGTTAACCATATTCCAGATATCTTCATCAGACATCTTTCCTTCATATTTCGGCATATCTCCTCTGCCGGTTTTGGTTTTGAAGAATTGTTCGCCATCGGTCTGATCCTGATAATCAGCTTTGGTTAAATTATTAGTTGCTGTTTTAAGTGATTTTGATTTGGGTCCATCACCCAGTCCTGTCTTGCCATGGCATGCTGCGCAGGTCTTTGCATAAAGTGCCTGCCCGGCTTTCGCGCTGGCGTCACTCATTGCAACAGGGTTTTTCATTGATTTGAAGTTAGCAGGTACAACCCAGGGTTTAGTTTGAGCCGTGAGAGTAGCGCTAATCAGTAAAATTGCAGTACTAAATAAGATAAGTTTCAACATTTTCATAATAATATAGTTTTAATTAATTAAGGTAATACAATAACCGTGCAAAAGTAGGATATAATCTTTGCATTATTCCTAAACCTTGTTTTTATCAGCATCCCTCTTGATCCTGAAAAGGCTGATTATTGCAAAGAGATAATGCCCCCAGACACCGGTAAGCAAAACAGATAAAGTGTAAATCATCCACTTGGGGGCAGTTTTTGTCCAGAGAGCCCTGTGACTGGAAGGTATAAAATAATCAGTAGGGATGCCCCACTTGAGGGTCTCTTTTTTCTCAACGTTGCCAAAAGTATAATTCTCTTCAAATCTTGCTGATATGGTAATATTTCCATCTTTATCACCCGGTAAATCAGAAGGAAATTCAATACTGGCTGTCCCTGTTTCGTCCAGATTTACGTCCCCGACGGGAAGAGAACTGAACATCCGTGGAACAGATATCAAAACATTTTCGTCTGTTACCGGTATCTCTTTACCATTTTCTGTCACAAAAGCATTTACAGTGATAGTTTTGATGCTGTCGATCTCTGATAATAATAACTCCAGCCGTACATCCTTAACAGCAACTTCAGAAGTAGCTGCCTCAATGGTATCATTCCCTTTGCATTCTGCAGTGAAATTCCACATTCCATCAGGATCTGGTTTAATTTCCAACTCGTTGCTGAGTTCCAATTTTGCAACACCCTGATCATCAGTCAAAACAGTGCCTATCAGTTCCCTTACATCAATCCCTGAATAATATGAAATTGCCATTCCCGGAATTGGCATCTCTACTCTGTTGTCTGAATAGGTCAATGTTGTTTGCAAAGTCCGATGATCATCGGTATTTTTGAAATACTTCAATGATACATAGGGACTAATTACAGTCTCTTCCTGCGAAAACAGATCTGCCGGGAATAGAGAAAGTAATGAGAAAAACAGAATTGTATATTTTATATTTTTACTCATATGTATCATTAATTTATCCATTACTTCAATATTTCATTTTTATCCTTTGTCTGCATTTCGGAAATTGATATGATCGGGGCAATTTTCGAAATCAGCATAAAAAGCATCGCAAAAACAGAGACTCCTGCCAATGTCAGTGACCACTCCACCCATGTTGGTGAATATTTTATCCAATCAGTCCGCACATCCTGGATTGGGAGGAATGGTGTTTCGAGTGTCGGGATAACAATGATATAACGGTTAACCCATAGCGCAGTAATAGCAATTATTGCTGCAACAGTAATATTAGGGATTGTCCTGAATTTTGGAAAGGCAATAATAATACAGGGAAGCAGTATCCCAATGTAGTTCGCAAATATAAAGAGAGAATAATAATCCGAAAACAGCTTATCGATCAGGATAGAGTCCATTTTTATTGAACCATACCACTTTGTAAGGTAGTCGGAGAATGTGAAGTATCCATAAAAGGCTGCGATTATGGTAAGAAGCACGCCCACATTGACAAAATGACGCTTGGTAATGTATTCTTCAAGACGATAGACTTTCCTGAATATCCACATGAGAATGATCAATAACCCTGTTCCTGAGAATACAGCGGCTATAACGAAATAGGGACCGAAAATCGTTGAATGCCAGCCCGGCTGGAGAGTAACACCAAAGATCCATGCCAGTACTGAGTACACAATTATTGCAATTGCAATCACCATAGCTGCCATTACTGTTCTGGCATTTGACAATATTTTTCTTTGTTCCTCCGTTCCGGTAAATCCAAGCGAAAGAGTTTTGTAAAGTCTCTTTTTCCACGGCGGTACATTCAGGTCAGCATAATCACGAAGTATTGCAAAATCTTCAATAAACGACAGATAGAGATATATAAAACATCCTACAAGGTCAGTCATAATCGCAATCACGTCCCAGGTAATTGGTGACTGGATACGAGGATGTGTAAATAAAAAGTACAACCTGTCGAGCCGACCTATACAGAAGAAAATAAAGAACGGACCTATAATAAGTGAAATAATTGTAATTAATTCGGCAATCCTTATCACGGGTTTTCTCCAACCGGTATGAAAAAGATGCAAGACTCCAGATATCAAAGCGCCTGAGTAGCTCAATCCCATGAAAAAGATAAAATTCACGATATAAAATCCCCATACAACATTATCGCGCATCCCGGTAACAATATGTCCTTTATCGATTTGCTGAATAAGTCCGTAAATTCCTATGCCAAAAAAAACAAGGAAGACAAAAAAGGCTATATACCATTTCGAGCTGGTCTTCTCAATTTCAGGTGTCAGATCTTTGATTAAATTTCTATCTACTTCCATCTTATTCCGGTTTTCAATTAATTAATGTTAACGTGGTCCGGCATTTTTATATCTGCCCGTAATCGATTCATCATAACCCTCTAAACCACTATCCACAGGGAACATCCTATCTGTGGGAGGCAGATAATATACACTTGGCAGAGTACCCAACTCTTCACGGTACCTGTATCCGGCTCTGCTTATCATTAGTTCACTGAACCTAACTGTTTCAGGTCCATTTGTTATTGTATCTTCCAGGATATCACCAAAATAGATTACTCCCATGGGGCAGGCAGTAACACAGCGCGGCAATTCATTCTTACGAAGTTTGTCGGCACAAAACACACATTTTCCGACAGTTCCCTCAACCGCTGGAATGTTAGTTTCAGGATCATATACATGTCCTTCCGGAACATCTACTTCAGGATCACCCCAATTAAATACCCTGGCTGAAAACGGACATCCGGTCATGCAAAATTTACATCCGATACAACGTTGATTGTCGATAAGAACAATACCATCGGGTCGTTTGTATGTAGCTCCAACCGGACAAACGCTGACACACATGGGCTTATCACAGTGAAAACAGGGTCTGGGGAACCAGTATTTTGAAGTATGAAAATCATCCTGCAACAGATATAGTTTCATCCATTCGTGGTCTTTTGGTAGCAGATGTCCCTCCTGGCAAGCATCAACACATTTCCTTGCATTAGCGCACCTCGAAAGGTCAATAACCATGCAGAATTTTCTGTTGGGAAGACCGGCTCTCGCCACTTCCTTAAGTTCCGCAACTAACTCTTTGGCAGGTTTAATGTCAGCCTGGTCAACTTCAACAAGCTTTCCATCGGGTGAAAGGAGTTTTACTGTTTTCCCTGATTTGGCTTTCGCTTCCTCACTTTTCAGGAACGAAGCCCCTGCTATTCCTGCAACAGAAATCGCTCCTACTCCAACACCAACTTTCTTAAGGAAAAATCGTCTTGATGATTTCCCATGTTCAAAATCTTCCATCTATTTTGTTTTAGAAGTACAGAATAATTAATGATCATCAGACTGGTGGTAACCTGAAATCATTCCCCAGAAAAGCGAGGAAGGCTTTGCCCCCAGCGTGCATGTATAAATATGAATTACCATAAATATAGAAAGAAAGAAACCCGAGGCAATATGCAGAACGTCATTAAGAACCAGTCCGCTCAAACCAAAAAAATTGGTAATTGCCAGCTCCGGAAACAGCAACACTATCCCCGATATTATCAATACAGGCATCCCAGCATACATCGCCAGGATATAGGATACTTTTTGCAGTGGATTAAATTTCCTTTCCATCGTGATCGGGAAAGGATGCTTTTCTTTTCTGAACATACCAAAAGCATAGTATTTCAGCTGTGACATTAAGTCGGACCAGAAATTCTTCTTTTGAATCCTGTAATACTTGCCGTTTTTTGTAATCGCATTACCAACAACAAAGATCACATAGTTTGCAGTAAGAATAAAGGCGGCAACATTATGCCACTTAACAGCCAAAGCAAAACCTACCGTATAAGAACTATTCCCCATATCAGTATATTGCATGCTGATTCCTGTTATAATCAGTATTAAAAACAGGAGGGCATTTACCATATGCCAGGCCCGTATCCATTTTGGGTATAAATACATATCTAACCTTAGTTAAATTGGTTCATTATCCTTCCTGATTCTGAAAACTATGTGAATCCCAATTACCAGCAGCAACCCTATGAAAATTATGAGGCTGACAATATTCAGGTACTCATTTCTGTTTGCTCCAATTACATAGGATTGATTCAGAATAATACCATTAAAGAATCCCGACTGCCGTTGCTCTTTCGACTGGAACTTATAGAGTGTTGTCATCAGTATTGAATTCTGCGAATGGCATTCATTGCACCTTCTTACAGCTTCTTCCATAGGTTGGATAAGATGAGCTACCAATATGTTGTTATTTATCTTCGTATGGCACTCGATACACCTTACATTTTTAAAATGGATCGCCTGGTTCGGCAACCAGTCATGAGTTTTAAAAATATTTATTTCCTCGCGTTCAGTAAGAAGTTGAAAATGGTCAAAGTTTGCATGACAACCAAGACAAATGCTGTTATCATAAATAATAGTCTCCTTTAAATTTTCCGTATTCCTGATGCTTATTTTATAACTATGCGGATCGTGGCATCCCCAGCATGAAAATCCATCCTCTTCCAGCAAATAATGAGTACTCTGCTGATATTCAGAATCTATCTCTTCAAAATGATATTTGGCAAATGCTTCATCACCACCATGGCAATCGATGCAGTTGTAGTTTTGTTCCATCCTCAGTTCTCCGGCATGAGGGAAGTTAACATAATCTTCGGAATGGCAGTCGGTACAGCTGAAACTCCTGTGGTTAGAATTGTAATATTTTTCTCTGTCAACCCTTCTTTCCGAATACATCAAGGCTTTTACCTGACGTCCCAGGACTTCATTTGTATATTCATATCTACCCTGCCCATGACATTTAAAACAACGTTCATTGTCTTCATAATATGGAGATATAAACTGTGGACTATCAATGGCTGCCTGATTATCCCTCCCAAAGCTGAATACCCCTGCCGGAGAAGCAGAAGTATTCGAGGTTATAAACAGAAGAAGTACAATCAGTAATCTGAAGACCTTCATCAGGAATACCGTTAATAGTTAGAATCTTACTGTAATATTGAACCCTACCAGGAAATCTCCTTTGGTTAAGTCATTTTTATTGAACACAAGGTTTCTCTGGTTTATAATCTGATTATAATTTGCAACAAAAATCTGGAAAGCATGAGTAGCAGTATTAATTTCCCAACCTAGAGCGAGGTTCGGTTTTGGCTGATCATCCATATCCTGTTTTGTTAGCAGCTTGTCATATTCAAGCAATAATGAATGAGATCCGAACAGATTTGCCCTGGCGCCAGCTGATAAGCCGAAGTTTAGATTCTTATATCCTGTAGAATCGCTTAACCAGGGGACAGAATTAAAATAGATCACTGATGGTGCAAGCTGAACAGATATTTTTTCACTCAATTTACGGGCAACAATTAACTGGGTGAAATAGGATAACCTGTGAATATGCTTATAACTGAAGTCTGGTCCGAATTCCTCTTCCTTTCTCAAATCAACTACCAGATTACCAAAATATGATAGTGAAACAGGCATACTGTTGTCTTCGGTCTGTTGCAGTATAAGATACTTCCACTGGATATCCTGGAGTTTATAATCCTTTGTTGTCCCGGCTCCGACCATCAACTTTTCAGTTACTCCATAATTAAGCCCGATACGGGTATTCGCCGCACCATAAATGCCAAAAAGATTATGATAGTTTTCGATAAGGCTGAACCTGTGATGTATATTCATCTCTATGCCTCCTTTGTAAGGAGATTCAATTGTCTGGTTATCAATCAGAAGAGCTGTCCCAAAGGTATACCTGACTGGTTTGGATCCTTCATCTGTCTGAGTTTCGTCCTGGGCGAACAGGGAGGTAAGAAATAATGATAAAGTTAAAAAGATAAAAAGCTTTTTCATGTCAAATGGTTTTATCAGGTTTGATTATTTTTAATTATTAAGAGCCCCCTGGTTTATCCAGATAAGGACTTTTTGTTTGTCACCATCGGAAGACTTTGAATCATGACCCGAACTGGTCATCTTCAAATATAACCTGCTGGTTTCTCCGGGAAGTTCAACAAATCCACCATCTTTAAGATTCTTATATGCTTTACCATCTTTAAGGATAGGTGATTGAATAGCTCCATGACAGGCAAGACAATTTGCAGTGAATATCGGCTGGATATTGGTTTGAAAATGTACAGTGTCAACCGGGTCTATAACTTCCGGAGCCCAGTGGAACTTTTCACACGATGATATCCAGAATACCCACGTTGCCAGAACCATTGCAACCAGAAGCTGTCTGATCCTCTTTATTTTCTGATTCATATCTCTAATTATTGTTAATTAATTCACAAAGATATCTGTTTATACTGTTTATATGTTTTTTCGCGAGTATAAATTTGGTAAAAATCTTATGTTGTTTAACATATAAAAAATTGATCTATGTCAATTTTTTATATGATATTTTATGCCTCTTTAGCTAATGGAATTTTTTATTTCCGGGTCTGTTTTCTATATTGAAAGGGCAGGAAACAGATAATGCTGAAACCATTTCGGAGAATGGCTAACTCCAATAACGAGGTACGCTACATTTTATAGTATCCCATTGCATCCGGCAAAGCTTCTTTAATCTTTCTGATCCTGCTTGCATCGGAGGGATGTGTAATCAGAATTTATACGAATTATCCTCAATTAGTTTATCAGCGATCCTTCTTCTTGCATCTTTCACATTTATGCATTCAACTCTTGTAAGATTCTCTATTGCATTGATGAGAGCCGGACATGACTCTGGTGATGAAAATGAACCAATTGCCTCAAGGGCCGATTTTCTGATGATGCTGGCCGTTTCTGATATATTAACATCGAGCATATCTTTATAAAGAGAGACATTTCCCTTCAGTGTTTCCATCTTTTCTACTCTTAATGCCATCGATTCAGAAATATAAGTTTCCATCATCATTTCGGCTATATTATTCAGGACCTCCTGTTCGTTTATCAGGGCTTTCTCAAATCGCTTTGTAGCTCCGTGAATAGAGATCAGAATAACCTTTTTGAAATTCTTTATGTATCTTGCTTTCTCCTTGAAGTAGGATTCACCTTTCGTTTTGCCATCTGTTATATTATTCAGAGATGAATAGAGTTTTTCAGCTTCACCGAAAAGGTCAAACTCACCCTTCATGGCGCGTTTCATAGCTGTATCGACAACCAGAAGCCTGTTTATCTCATTTGTGCCTTCAAATATCCTGTTTATCCTCGAATCGCGATAACCCCGTTCAACTGCCATTTCAGCAGAATACCCCATACCGCCGTGTATCTGAACTCCCTCGTCAGCCACAAAATCAAGCATTTCGGAGCCTACCACCTTCAGAATGGCAGCCTCCACTGCATAATGACTTATAGCTTCAATAGAGGCCCGGCCATAATCTCCGCAATCAACGGTGAGCTTCTCCATAAGGGTATCAATATCGCTGCTTACCCTGTAAACAGCTGCTTCCGAGGCAAATAGACGGATAACCATCTCTGCCATTTTATGTTTCAATGCACCAAAAGTAGAGATCAGTACTCCGAATTGTTTTCTTTCATTGGCATATTTAACAGAATCAGTAATGGTTTTTTTTGCAGCTCCTATTACGTTTGCCCCCAGTTTCAGACGGCCCATATGAAGTATACTAAGTGCAATTCTGAATCCCTCTCCTCTTTTACCAAGCAGATTTTCAACCGGAACCTTAACATCGTTGAAATATATTTGTGCCGTTGATGATCCCTTTATTCCCATCTTATGTTCATCCGGACCAATAACGACACCGGGATATTTACTCTCAACAATAAATGCGCTCAGTACCCTGTCCACATCGATTTTTGCAAATACAACCAGTGTGTCGGCAAAACCGGCATTGGTTATCCACATCTTCTGCCCGTTAAGGATATAATGTTTACCGTCTTCGCTTAATCTGGCATTGCTTTTCCCTGAATTTGCGTCACTTCCAGCTCCTGGCTCTGTGAGACAATAGGCACCCAATAATTCACCGGAAGCCAGCTTTGTTACATAATGCTCTCTTTGATATTTATTTCCGTAATACATAATGGGTAATGTGCCTATCCCACAATGTGCCATGTAAGCCACTGAGAATGAATATCCTGCTCCGGTTTTTTCCGCTGCAAGCATTTGAGAAACAAATGATTGACCGAACCCACCAAACTCCTCGGGTATTGATATCCCCATCAATCCAAGGTCTCCTGATTTCTTCAGCATTGATTTCATCAATTCCCTGTCGCCCTCTTCTACTTTTTCCAGATTGGGATATACTTCAGCTTCAAGAAAGTCGCTGCATGTCTGTGCTATCATCCTTTGTTCCTCATTGAACTCTTCAGGAATGAAAATATCTTTAGAATCAATTTCACTTACAAGAAATTCACCGCTTTTCAGGAGTTTACTGTTTTCCATTTTTTCAGTTAATTATTTGGATTAATTATAATTCAAGTGATTGTACAATGAGTTCCGATATATCAAGGTTTTTAATCTCTTCTTCCATATTCTTATATTTCAGACCATCAGTCAGCATGGTCATACAGAACGGACAGGCTGTTGCAATCACCCTAGCTTCAGTTCTTATCGCTTCCTCGGTTCTTTCAATGAATACCTCCTTGTCTCCTTTCTCAGCCTCCTTGAACATTTGTGCACCCCCGGCACCACAGCACAAAGCGTAACTTTTATTCCGTTTCATCTCAACCAGATTTCCGGTAAGCTTTTTTAGAATAGTACGCGGTTCATCATAAATATCATTTGCCCTGCCCAGATAGCATGGATCGTGAAAGGTTACCCGGATATTCTTTAACGATGCCTGATCGATCTTCAGTTTACCCTCTTCTATTTTATTGTTCAAAAACTGAAGATAATTGATTACTTCGTATTTACCGCCCAGATCGGGATATTCATTTTTAAAGATATTGAAACAATGGGGACATATAGTAATAATCTTTTGTACATCATACATCTTAAAGATCTCTATTATCTGCAGAGCCTGCATCTGGTACAGCATTTCGTTGCCGGCACGCCTGGCTGGATCGCCTGTACATGTCTCCTCCTTCCCGAGAACTGCATAGCTAATGTTCAGATAGCTTAAAATTTTTGCAAAGGCTCTTACAACCTTTTTATACCTGTCGTCAAAAGCGCCTGCACAACCCACCCAGAAAAGGTATTCAGGCTTTTCACCTCTGGCAAAAAGGTCTGCCATTACCGGGACTTCTATTTTACGGGTTCCCATTTTTTATTATTCTTATTCCTTTTTTGTTAAACTGAGTTTCACAGAGGAGACACAGAGAGACACAGAGAAATTAAATAATATTTATCTCCAGATCCTTAGCCCATAACAACCTGTCTTCTGCAGAGTATTGCCACGGAGCTCCGTTATTTTCAATATTACTGAAAACTGCTTTTAGTTCACCAGGTGCAGAAGCCTCCTCCATTACCAAATATCTTCGTATATCCACAATCAGAGTCGGATGATTAATATTGATCGGACACTCTTTTGCACAAGCGTTACAGGTTGTACAGGCCCAGAGCTCTTCTTCAGAAATAAAATCTCTTAAAAGAGACCTGTTATCGTTGAAATCCCTTCCATACTTAACCATCAGAGGGCCTTTCTCTTTCATCCTTGCCCTGAGATCCATCATGATCTTTCTTGGAGAGAGTCTCTTCCCTGTAATATTCGCCGGACATACAGAGGTGCATCTGCCACATTCAGTACATGCCAGTGAATCAAAGTAATTTTTCCACGATGCATCCTCCGCATCTTTTACACCAAATCTTTCAACAGGAGCATCAGTTACAGGTGCAGCAAAAGCTGTATCCGGATCAAGCATAAGCTTAACTTCCTTTGTAATACTATCCATGTTAGGAAGTTTTCCCAGAGGGTCAAGCCTCGACAGGAAGACATTCGGCACCGACATAAACACATGAAAATGCTTTGAATAAGGAAGCAGGTTGGCAAAGACAAATATCAGTAAAATATGTGTCCACCATGATACTTTATATATCAGATCTGAACTCTCAGCCGAAATGCTGTTCAGGAGTCCGGTAAAAATATTGCTTACCGGATAAAAACCAACAATCCCTTCTCCTGTAAGTAACTGATACTTAACATATCCTGTATTCATTGCAAGCAGCGAGACCATCAGTATCAGGATGATTGAAAGGGCAATATTTGCATCTATATGTGATATCTTTTTCATCTCGATACCTTCGAATCTTTTGATATGAAAGAAAACCCGGCGAATCAGAAAAATAATAATTGCTATGGCGACAAAAAGTGCAAAAATATCACCTGAAGCCATTATCACAGAATAGACTGGCCCGAGCAATTTTAAAACCCTGTCTGTTCCTGAGAGCCCGTCGATAACCATTTCAATACTTCCGAAAATAATAACGCAGAAACCCCAGAAGACCAGGGCATGAAAAAAACCGATAACCGGTTTGCGGAATATTTTAGTCTGGCCAAAGGCAACTGAAAGCATCACACTGATACGTTTTCCAACGTCCTTAACAGGAAAGGCTGGCCTGGTAAATCTGAAAAAACTGACAATCCTGTTAACAGTATAGGAGAAAACTCCTATTGTTAAAATCAGTGTAGCTGCAAATATTAACTGTTTGGTCATTAACAACAAATTAAATATTCAAAACTGGTAAAGACGTTGCATGCAACGTCGCTACATAATAAATAATTTATTTCTTAGCTTTTACTGCTTCAACCAGTTTCGGAAGAATCTTCATAGCATCGCCAACAATTCCATATTGTGCGGCTTCGAATATCGGTGCATCTTTATCAGTATTGATCGCAACAATATACTTTGAAGAACTGATACCGGCAATATGCTGTGTTGCACCTGAAATACCGACTGCAATATAAAGATTTGGTGCAATAATTTTTCCGGTCTGTCCTGTATGCTCATCATGTGGTCTCCACCCTTCATCGGAAACCGGACGAGAACAGGCTGTTGCACCACCCAGTAAATCAGCTAGTTCTATAAGAGGCGGCCAGTTGTCGGGCGATTTCATCCCTCTTCCGCCGGAAACAACAATGTCAGCATCTGTCAGTACAATTTTTCCAGCCTGCTTCTGAACTTCCTTTACAGATGTTTTCATTAGGGATGCATCAATTGAAACATTAATATTCTCAATTGTGGCCTTCCCTCCTGTTTCAACCAGGTCAAATGAGTTTTGTGCCAGAGTTAATATCCTGATATCAGATTTAATAACAAGATGTGCATAAGCATTACCGGAATAAGTTCTTTTATATACGGTGAATGGATTCAGATTCAGAGGCAGTTTACTTACTCCTGACCCTATGCCGGCCTTTAGCCTGACAGACAGCCGGGGAGCTATGGCCTTACCTGTATTGTTATTTGAAATTATTATTATTGAACTCCCTTCCTTAAGTGCTATCTCTGACAATACACTTGTATAAGCCTGACTGTCAAGAGTAACAAGTTGATCATCTTTGACACTAATGATCTTACCGGCCCCATAATTAGCAAGTTTTGTCAGCTCAACATCATCTACCTTTCCTATTGAGACTGCAGTAACAGTGGTATTAACCATCTTAGCAACGCCTGTTGCGTAAGATATTAGTTCGAAAGAGAGTTTTTTGAATTTACCATCCCAATTCTCTGTATATACTAATACTGACATATCGTTTCGATTTACCGTTTAATAACTATTTCTCAGATTATTTTTGCTTCGTTCTGCAAAAGATCAATCAGCTGTGCAGGATTATCTGCATCAATGTACTTACAGGCTGCCCTTGGTGATGGTTTTTCAAATACCAATATTTCAGTAAGCGCCTCTATATTAGCAGGTTCAATCAGCTTAACAGGCTTCGACCTTGCCATCATAATCCCACGCATCGCAGCAATCCTGGGTTCTTTTGCAATACCTTTCTGAACAATTGCCACAAACGGAGTCGGGACTGTTACTATCTCTTTCCCCCCGTCAATCTCGCGAGTCAGAACCGGTTGTCCGTTTTCAATTTTCAGATCGGATACAGCTGAAACCGAAGGAATTCCCAGAAATTCCGAGATCATCCCACCTACCACAGATCCATTATAATCGCTCGACTCAATGCCACACATGATAATGTCGAACTGCTCTTTTTTTTCCACTTCGGCTATTTGAGCTGCAACAAACCATGCATCAGCCGACTCTGCATTTATTCTAATGGCATCATCGGCACCTATTGCAAGCGCCTTACGTATTGTTGGTTCAGAACCAGCAGAACCAACATGCACAACAGTAACTGATGTTACTCCACTGGAAGCGTTATCCTTAAGTTCAAGCGCCCTGGTAAGAGACAATTCATCCCATGGATTAATTACCCACTGAATACCGGTGGTGTCAATTGATCTGTTTCCTTCGGCAAATTTAATTTTTGTCGTTGTGTCGGGCACATTACTGATACAAACCAGAATTTTCATTTAATCGATGATATTAGTTATTAAACTTATCCTCAATAATTAAAGAAACCGAAATATTTTTTTTAACCTTTGAGGCGGCAAATATAATAATTTATGCTTCACAATCAAATCTGATATTTTCTATATTCGAAATCATCTTTTTAAGTTAAACAGTTGAATCACACTCTTAAAACATACGGTTCTGTAGTTCTGGCAATGATCTTCTGGTCATTTTCTTTCATCTGGTTCAAGATAGCAAATAAAACCTTTCACCCAATTACAATTGTATTTATAAGGCTAATATTCTCAGTTGTTCTCCTTAACATATACCTGATTATCACAAAAGCCTATATGAAGATAAGGAGAAAGGACCGGAAATTATTTCTGATGCTCGCAGTATTTGAACCTTTCCTCTATTTTTTAGGCGAGAGCTTTGGACTTACCTACGTTTCTGCCACAGTATGCTCGGTACTGATATCAACAATTCCTGTATTTGCTGCTATCGGAGCCTGGCTTATTTTTAAGGAGAGGCTGAAATTGATAAATTATGCAGGAATAGTTTTATCATTTATTGGTGTCCTTATCTTTATACTTAATAAAGACGGCAGTATGTCCTTTAACATTAAAGGATTGGCACTCCTGCTTTTTGCAGTTCTTTCAGCTGTCGGGTATAACCTTACACTAAGCCGCCTTGTGGGTGTATATAGTCCGGTTTATATTGTGAATGTCCAGAATCTTATCGGGGCTATCCTTTTTCTTCCCATCTTTCTTATTCTCGATTTCAAACATTTTATTAATACCCCTTTCACATTTAATATGTTTAAACCAATAATCGAGCTTGCTGTTTTTGCATCATGCGGAGCTTTTATTCTCTTTGCCTATTCTGTAAAAAATATGGGCATAACGAAGGCAAATGTTTTTTCAAACATCATTCCCGTTTTTACGGCACTCTTTTCCTTTATATTGTTCCATGAAAAACTAACAGTTCAGAACATTGCAGGAATGACCATTGTTATTACCGGCCTGTTTATGTCGCAAATTAATGGCAGGAAAAGGCTAATAGATGAGGCCCTTATTCTTACAGGAAAAACCGCTTAATATTATCCGTAATGCGTATATCATGTTCATTAATACTAAATTACATTCCTGTTCGTTTTAATGAATCACATTATATTTGACATGTATTGATCGTCATGAAAAAAAAGATCCTTAATATATTTTTCTTCCTTTCCATTATAACACCTTCCTTTTCCCAGACAGGAGGCGATAATGTATATGAATTTCTGAATCTAACTCATTCCGGTCTTGTTGCTTCCCTTGGTGGCTCCAATGTCTCATTAAATTGCAATAATCTTAACCTGGCATATCAAAATCCTGCACTTCTTAATTCAGGTATGAATAAGACTGTGGCACTCAATTATGTAAACTACTTTGCAGGTATAAATTATGGACTTGCAATGTACTCCCGTACATTTTCAGGGACGGGTAACTTTGCAGCAGGTCTGACCTACCTGAATTATGGCTCATTTACTGAAGCCGATGCATCGGGTGTCATTACAGGTAGCTTCAGTGCTGCAGAATATGCATTTCCTCTAATATATTCCCGGGAGATTGATTCGCTTTTCACAGTGGGTGTGGCCTTAAAACCTGTGTTATCTCATCTTGAAGACTACACTTCATTTGGATTTGCATTTGATATAGGAGCATCATGGCATAATCGCAGCAATCTTTTCTCTGCCGGTGTTGCAATAAAAAATACAGGTTATCAGGTTACTTCCTACGCAGGAGAACCTCGCCAGAAACTTCCTTTTGAAATAGAAGCAGGCGTATCGCAGAAGCTAGCCTATGCGCCATTTCGATTTTCCTTAACATTAAGGCACCTGGAGAAATTTGATCTGACTCATCTTTATAAAGATCCAGTTTCAACAGGAATTACAGGTGCGGAATCTTCTGATTTTGTTGAGAACCTGATGAGGCATGTTGTACTGGGTGCTGAATTGATACCTCATAAGAATCTGTATTTTAGTGGAGGATATAACTACCAGAGGAGAAGAGAGTTGCAGGTTGATTCAAAAGTATCCACTGTTGGGTTTTCGTGGGGATTTGGTATTAATACATCCTGGCTGGGCATTGAATTCGGCAGGGCTGCATTTCATCTGGCAGGCTCTTCGAACCATATTTCCTTTATTTTACGACCTGAAAATATTTACAGGAAGAATCACAATTAAACCTTCCTTGGTAGATATTTGTTTATTTATCATCTTTGCACTTTATTATAGAAATGGATAAAAAGCTTATTATAGCCATTGACGGGTATTCATCGTGTGGAAAGAGCACTTTTGCTAAAGCTATTGCTAAAGATCTTCAATATATCTTTATTGATAGCGGAGCCATGTACAGGGCTGTAACTCTCTATTGCATGAGGAGAAATTATATTGGGAAGGGACTGGTGAATACTTCGGGCATTTTATCTGAACTTAAAGATATTCATATTGATTTCATTTACAATCCTGATATTAAGGAATACGAAACATTTCTAAACTCCGAAAATGTTGAAACTGAAATACGAAGCATTGAGGTTACTTCTCAGGTCAGCAGAATAAGCCAGATTTATGAGGTAAGAAGCCGAATGGTTGAGCTTCAAAGAGAGATAGGTATCCACAAGGGCATTGTCATGGACGGAAGGGATATTGGCACTGTAGTATTTCCGGACGCTGACATCAAGATATTCATGACAGCTTCTGTTGACATAAGGTCCAGAAGAAGGCATGATGAACTGAAAGGAAGAGGAATAGTAATTGAATTTGAAGAGATTAAAAGAACAATAATTGCACGCGACATTGCAGATGAGAACAGGGATATAAGTCCTTTAAGAAGAGCTTCCGATGCTATAACTCTTGATAACAGCAGGTTATCCGTCGATGAACAGATGTTATGGATTAAAGAGATCATTGAAAAGAAGCTAAATGGTAGTTGAGATTGACAGACAATCAGGGTTTTGTTTCGGGGTACAGAATGCTGTTGAGATTGCGGAAGAAGCTCTTAAGAGAGGAGAAAAGGTTTTTTCTCTGGGATCAATTGTACATAATGACAAGGAAGTTGAGAGACTTTCATCAATCGGGCTTGTCTCAATCGACCACGATGATTTCAGCAAGCTCAGGAATTGTAAAGTACTTATCAGGGCTCATGGAGAGCCTCCTGAAACTTATAATACCGCTGTCAGAAACAATATTACCATAATAGAGGCAACCTGCCCGATTGTAAAAAGGTTACAATCAAAAATCAAAGATACATGGTTAAAAACAAAAGAGGGTGACGGGCAGGTCGTCATATTTGGTAAACCAGGGCACGCAGAAGTAATAGGACTGCTCGGCCAGACAAATAATGATGGCATCCTGGTTTCAGGTCCCGACGATCTCAATAAAATTGATGTTAAAAGACCTGTATATCTTTTTTCACAAACAACGATGAGCATTACCGAGTACAGGATATTTACAGATCATCTTCGCTCCAGGATGAAAGAAAATGGGATATCGGAAACCGATAATCATCTGATAATAAATAACACAATCTGCGGACAGGTATCAAACAGGGAACCTCAGCTTAAAACATTCGCACAAAAGCACGACACCATAATATTTGTGAGCGGACGGGAAAGCTCGAATGGGAAAATGTTATATTCTGTATGCAAAAAAATAAATCAGGATACACATTTTGTCTCTTCACAGGAAGAACTGGACTTCTCATGGTTCATTGGAAAGAAATCAATTGGGATTTGCGGTGCCACATCTACACCTAAATGGCTGATCGAAAAGATCCGTGACATCGTATCAAATATCTGACTACATTAGATTTCCTCAATTTGTCAGACAATTAAATAATATTAATTTTATTGTAATATTAAATCTATTATGGCTGTATCAGAAGTCTACTTTACAAACCTCAGGGCAAAACCATCGCATAATCTGCTTAAAAAACTTGAATCTCTTGTTGTAAAAGCCGGTATTGACAGAATAGATTTTAAGAGAAAGATCGTTGCGATCAAAATACACTTTGGAGAACCAGGCAATCTGGCTTACCTGCGGCCAAACTATGCAGCCTGCATTGTTAAGTTATTAAAAGCGAAGGAGGCAATACCCTTTCTTACCGACTGTAATACACTCTACTATGGATGTCGTTCCAATGCCCCGGATCATCTTGAGGCAGCTTTCAAGAACGGTTATAATCCTCTTGCCACAGATTGTCCGGTTATTATAGGTGACGGGATAAGAGGCACTGAATACCGTGAGATTGAATTGAATATGGCTCATTGTGAATCAGCAAAAATCGGAAGTGCAATTGCCGATTCAGACATAATAATTTCAATGAATCATTTTAAAGGGCATGATATAACAGGTTTCGGAGGAGTACTTAAAAACCTGGGAATGGGCTGTGCTTCAGTGGGAGGAAAACTGTTCCTCCATTCTGGCTCCTCCCCCGAAATCTTTGAGGCTAACTGCACAGGATGTAAAGTGTGTGAGAAATATTGCGCATACGATGCGATTAAAGTAGGAAAAGACAAACTTGCTCATATAGATTACGGGAAATGTGTTGGCTGTGGCCAGTGTGTTGCTGTTTGTCAGTATGATTCCGCAAGAGTTGTCTGGCAGGGATCGTCAGAAACAGTATGTAAGAAAATTGCTGAATACTCATATGCTGTATTGAAAGATAAACCATCGTTTCATATTAATTTTATTATGAATGTCTCACCAAATTGCGATTGCTGGGGCTTTAATGACTACCCCCTGGTACCTGATCTTGGGATAGCTGCATCTTTCGATCCTGTTGCTCTCGACCAGGCTTGTGCCGATCTGGTTAAAGCTGCCCCGGCACTCCCTGGCAGTATTATTTGTGAAAACCACAATCATAATGATATGACAGGTGAAGATAAGTTCCGAAAGGCTCATCCTGATACCTCCTGGCAGGTCGGACTTGAACATGGTGTAAAGATCGGACTTGGAAGCACAGATTATAAACTAATTAATATCTCATAGAGAAACGATCCTCAAATGCTGATTGTTTTGCCTTCTGTTTTTTTTCTCACTAAATTTGATCTTATAAAACGACCCTGAATTCCTCATGAATGCTAAAGTAAGCGTTGCACGACTATCTATAATATCCAACATCTTGCTTATAATTATGAAGTTAAGTGTTGGAATTATTAGCGGTTCAGTCAGCATTATTTCTGAAGCTATCCATTCATCGATGGATCTTATTGCCGCAATAATTGCGTTCATCTCGGTCAGGGTTTCCGATAATCCACCCGATTCAAGGCATCCATACGGACATGGAAAGGTTGAAAATATTTCAGGAGTAATAGAGGCTATGCTAATTTTGATTGCAGCCATATGGATTATTCTCGAAGCCGTAAAAAAATTGTTGGGGGAGCATATAGAACTGGATTCAATAGCATTAGGTTCAATAGTTATGCTAATATCTGCCATTGTAAATTCAATCGTCTCAAGAAGACTCTATAAGGTGGCCCGTGAGACAAATTCAGTTGCATTGGAAGCTGATGCCCTGCATCTTAAGACAGATGTCTACACTTCGCTGGGAGTGGCAGTGGGTCTTGCTCTTATTATGTTCACAGGAATTAACTGGCTCGATCCTGTAGTGGCCATACTTGTAGCTTTATTCATAATCAGGGAATCATATCAACTGCTTAAAATGGCCTTCACACCTCTGATCGATACAGCATGGAGTCTGGAGGATATTGAGGAGCTTGAAAAAATATTGGAGGAGATGGATGTGAATTACCATGATCTAAGAACCAGGTTAGCCGGCAACTACCGGTTTATTGATCTGCACCTTGAGATACCTGAAGATGTTTCAGTTGGGAGCGCTCATCATTACTGCGACAGGATAGAAAACAGACTAACCGGTCATTACCAGAATCTGACTGTAACAATTCATGTAGAACCGGCTTAGTTAAGGTTTCCGGCCTGCTGAAAACTTCTCAGGAAAGCATCTCTCTTTTCTTTTGCACGCTGCTTAATAACAGGAATCAATTCCTCCCCTTCTACCTTAAATTTATCAGGCCTCTCGGGATAAGTAGTGTATACCATCGTACCTGGTTCCAGACCTTCCTCAATTCTGATATTCTTATCTGTCGATCCTGCAACAATTACTATCTGTTTGGTTCCGTTTTTTGTATATACAAAAGGAACGCTGTCGGTTCCGGCCAAAACACATTCAATGGGAATAAAAACAGCATCACTAACTGTTTTGAGAATTATCTTGTTACTCGTTGTCATCGATGGCCTGAGTATCGGGTCGGTATAATCCAGCTTAATAATCACCTCAAACACATTCTCGTTGGTATTTGGTAACTTTTCACCAATTTGGGCAACAGAGAGTACTTTACCGGTATATGCCTTCTCAGGGAAAGCATCTACCTTGATCCTGACTGATTGCCCTTCTTTGACTTTACTAACATCAACTTCACTTACAAAGGTTTTAGAGATCAGTGCAGAAAGATCAGGCAGAGTTGCCACTGCCCTGTCCATTGGATTAATATTTGATCCTATCTTCCTTTTATTTCCTCTCCACTCTCTTTTGTAAATTACCATGCCATCGGAGGGAGCAGTAATAGTAAATCCTTCCAGTACCTCCTCAAGATCGCTGACTCTCTTTCCTATTCTCGACATGTAATATCTCGTATTATAAATATCGGTACTGGCCTGTGCTTGTCTGCGGATATAGCTCCTTTCAAGCTGCTCCAGTACCCGCTGCGATTTATCCAGATCGATCTCAGCCTGCCGAAGCCTTGTCGGAGGTTCATATTTTGAGTTACGAAGTGTTATTTCAGCCTCCTGGACAGTATATTTCTGATTTCTTATCTGATCTCTTAATGAATTTAATAATACAGCAGAATCAAGCAGCTTCATCTCAACATTTACCTCAAAAGTTGCAAGTCTTTCACGCTGATTTTTTAAATCATTGTCAAGTTCAGTTTTGTCAAGGGTGGCAATATAATCACCCTCTTTAACCATTGTACCCTCCGGGATAAGGTCTGTTATCTTTATATTTGATGATCTGACATCTCTGCGTCCTTCAAAACTTGGGCCCATAATATCAACTGACTTTTCAGCCAATAACTCTCCGGTAGCACTTAAAGAAATTTCAAATTCTCCCTGCATAGCTTCAGCAAACTCACTTACCTTGTTACTTTTTGTGGTTGCCTTGTTAAAAATAAATAGAAATAAAAGTGCAGCAACAATTCCGATACCTGTATAAATAAGTGTTCTCTTCATCTTCAGCCTTTCATTATACTTAACATTCTCATTCTGCTTTCAGTGCAAAAATATTAAAATTTATCCCGGTATTGGTCACCAAATAGACATTTAACAACAATTAACATCATTTCAGGATAGTATTCCCATTTCCGACTGAGAATTTCACAGGGAAAAACGATCCAGTTGAAGTAGTTTGAAATGAATTTCTGAATAATCACAACAACTAAGAATCACTGTAATATTTTTAATTCTGATCTTGTATCTTTATATTATAATTTTTAATTATACAGAATAAACTAAATATTCAATTTATGTCACTCACTGAAAAAATAGCCGGCGATCTGATAACCGCAATGAAAGCCAAGGATAAAGTTGCCCTTGAGGCAATAAGAGCTGCCAAAACTGCATTTACCCTTGCCCGGACCGAAAAAAGCGGAGATACTGTCCTGACCTCTGAAGAGGAACTGAAGATCATCCGGAAGTTGGTCAAGCAAAGAAGGGAATCCGCAGCTATATATAAGGAGCAGAACAGGCCCGATTTATACGAGAAAGAGATTGTTGAAGCGGAGGTGCTGGAAAAATATCTTCCTTCTAACATGAGCGAAGAAGAACTTCGGAAGAGTATTAAAGAGATAATTTCCCGCACAGGAGCAAAATCGATGGCAGATATGGGGAAAGTAATGGGCATTGCTTCTAAAGAGCTTGCTGGAAAGGCTGACGGCCAAGAGATCTCAGCAATTGTAAAACAATTACTTGGGGCCTAGATTGTTCCATATCTTTGTAATCCGGACTGCCACCTTTACATGACGAACATTGTTTGTGGTTGTGCCGTTGTGCCTCACCCTGAGCTTGTCGAAGGGTGTGCCGTTGTGCCATATATATTATATGTAAACCACTTTCAGGTTGATCCCTAACACATCTTTAATCTCGTTCCCCTTTTCAATTAATAAATCGACCTCTTTTTTACAATACCAGTTTACCTCGAATTCTTTACTCACATCCTTTAATGCCAGGATTATCTTAACTATAATTTTGGAGGTTGCGGTGTTATAGTACAACCATTTAAATTCAATTACAGTTTTTTTCTGAGGTTTTGATTTATAGATATCTATATAGTTAAAAGCTTCCTGGTAAAAATCATACACATTTTCAGGATATGATTTTCCTGAAATGGAAAAGAGGCCGGAGTCTCCATTGAAATATATTTCAGGGGTTTCATTTGTTTCAATAATTGTTAGGGGTTCCATTCTTATTCAGTTTTTATTTTAATGGAATAGAAGATCTCATTTCCAGGGATTTCTGTAAAACTACAGAAAAACATATTTTTGGTAAAGCGGGCAATTTCAAGCAGTCCCAGTCCATTATTGGTCTGTTCTGATCTTTCTGTTTTGGATAATTTTTCTTTATAGAGTTTTTCAATTTCAATTATTCTGCTGGCTTTAATACTTTCAATATACCTTTTGAAAGGTTCATAATCAGATAAACTTATGAAATTACTGCATTCAATATATATCTCGCCATTTATTTCGCTTAAAGTAAAGATACCCTCTTTATAATTATTTATTGCTTTCCCATGAATTGATACATTTTGCATAACCTCAATTATCGAAATAATGTTTTTTATTTTTCCAGAGGTGAAATCTTTTTCACCCACAAAATTGTTGTGCAACATATCAATTAAATAAGAAATTGATTCTTTTGAAAAATCTCCTTTATATAAAATCAGTATTTTATTTTCAATCAAAGATCTGTAGGCCTTTTCTACCTCATCAATTCCTATTTTATTTTCAGTTGTACTTTTACCAAGAGGGACCTCCAGGCTCAGAAAAACAAGGGAATAATTTTCTGTAACCGGAATAAAATGCTTTTTCAATGGTAACCCTGATTTTCTAACCATTTCTATTAATCCTAAACTTGCTCCTCCCTTTGATGAGAACCTTGCTTTATCCAATACTTCCATGTAAAGCGACTTTAACTCATTGCTATCAAGAGAGTTAAGATGATCAATCTTCTCATCTAAAAATTGTACGTTTCTCTGCTCAATTAAGTTTGCAGATGATAACACTATTCTGTCATCGAGAATATTAATCTGGAAAAAATCTTTGTGGTCTATGACTTCAGAGGTATTTTCCCTCTCTATTATACCATGCCTTATTACATTCTGAAAACACTCTGCGATAAGAAAAGACACTTTGAAAGTCATTTTATTCAAGTGTTTAGCATTCGTTATGTAATTATCACTCAGATCTATGAGCATAGTGGTTATTTTATCTGAAAACATACCCATATATGATAAACATATTTTATCATTCTTTAAATTTTCATATAGATTATACATTGTCATATATTATTCTCTTAAAATTAAAGTCTCCTTTCTGCAAAAATAATCATAACCCAGCTTCTTATCCTTTTAAAACCAGGCCCAGGAGGAGCATATCATCCTGCTGAACAGAATTTCTTGTCAGATCAACTATTTTATCGTTCACAATTTTTTTCATTTCATTAACCGGTAACCCAAACAGAGAGGTCATCATTTCTTTAATCCCTTCTTTTCCAAAAGGTTCATTTTTATCGTTCAACTGGTCAAAAATACCGTCGCTTGACATTACCAATAATATCTCCTCATTCAATTCAAGAGTAGAAGTATTAAACTTTCGCTCAGGTTCCGCAGATCCAACCATTGATAATCCTCCAATCGATTTTGATGCTGATTTTAATATCGAAACAGATTTCCCATTGTAATGAAAAGCATCTATACGAGCTCCTGAAAAGCAAAGTAATTTGTTAAATTGATTAATCATACAAAGAGAAATATCACAACCATCCTGCGAATATTCATCTCCTCTCTCTTGTTGTAAAGCTATATAAAGTTTTCGATGCAAAGTCCCCAGAATATCTCCAGGTATATCACTTTTTCCCTCGGACATAATTTCATCGAGCAACGAATGAATTTTCATCGACATTAAAGCACCCGGTACTCCATGTCCGGTGCAGTCTATTACAGCAAAAAAACTCAGGTTTTCTCTGTGAAAAAACCAATAGAAATCTCCGCCTATAATATCTTTGGGATTCTGATAAACAAAAAATTGAGGGATGTATTTAATTATTTCCCTTTCATCCGGCAATATGGAGTACTGTATCTTCTTTGCATAATTTATACTTTCATTTATACTTCTGTTCTTTTTCCTCAATTCTAACAGTTTAGTGATCTGGTTGCCTAAAGCTCTGAGTGATGCTTGTTGACTTTCACTTAATACCTTAGGTTTACTGTCAATAACACAAAGAGTACCCAATGAATATCCCTCATCATTTGTAAGAGGCATCCCTGCATAAAAAATAACATCAGGAGCTTTTGTTACAAGAGGATTATCAAAGAATCTTATATCCTTACCTGCATCTTCAATAATAAACAGGTTTTTAGGGTCATTAATTGCATGAGCACAAAAAGCAAATTCCCGGGGAGTCTCTCTTGCATCCAGTCCATGATTCGACTTAAACCATTGTCTGTCTGTATCTATGAGACTGATAAGGGAGATTGGTACATGGCATATTTCAGCAGCTATCCTGGTTATTTCATCATAGTCATTTTCAGGAAGAGTATCAAGGATTTCGTACGAATTAAGCGATTTAATCCTCTCCTTTTCATTCTTCGGGATATCCGGTTTTATCATAACACAAGATTACCGTCCTAAGATCTACATTTGTTCTCAAATTAACGTAAAAGTACAATATAATTTTAATTTTCCCTTTGCACCTTTGAGTCAATATAATATTATGTATTTGCACAAGAGAACTCTTTTATCTACTTTTAAAAATGCAACCAACCTCAATAATTTAGTCTTTAAATCATCTGTTACTATCCAATGGTAAAGAATTATTCTCTTGATAAGAGCAAGATAAAAGTCCTTTTGCTGGAAGGGATCCATGAAAATGCCGTCAGCCACTTCAGGGAAAACGGTTATAGTGACATTGAATATATAAAAGAAGCACTATCCGGCCATGCGCTGGCAGAAAAGCTGAAACAGACCCATATCATTGGAATAAGGAGCAGGACTGAACTTCGTAACAGTTTGCTTTTAAACGCTCCAAAACTATTTGCTGTAGGTTGTTTCAGCATTGGTACCAATCAGGTGGATTTGATGGATGCTAAAATGCAGGGTATTCCTGTATTTAATGCTCCCTTCTCAAATACACGTTCAGTGGCGGAACTTGTTATTGCAGAGTGCATCATGCTGATGCGGGGCATTCCTGAAAGAAATGCCCTGGCTCATAAGAAGATATGGATGAAAGCGATTAATAATTCAGTGGAGGTACGAGGGAAAAAACTGGGAGTAATTGGATACGGTCATATTGGATCACAGGTTTCAATCCTTGCAGAGGGTCTTGGCATGGATGTTTACTATTATGATATTGAGAAGAAACTCAGTCTTGGCAATGCCAAACCTGTAAGTAGTTTGAATGAGCTCTTAAAGATCTCCGATACAATAACAATTCATGTTCCTTCCACAGAATTAACTAATAATATGATCACGAAAGAGCAGGTTGCGCTTATGAAGAACGGATCCTGTCTGATCAATGCTTCCAGGGGTGACGTCGTTGATTATAAGGCATTAGCAGATGGTCTGAGGTCGAAAAAACTGGCCGGGGTGGCGGCAGATGTCTTTCCCGGAGAACCGGTTTCTAATAAAGAACCCTTTGTGAATGATCTTCAGGAATTCAACAATGTAATACTGACACCTCATATTGGTGGAAGTACACTGGAGGCACAAGCCAATATAGGGTTTGAAGTAGCAGAAAAGCTTGTTAATTACAGCGACACAGGTTCCACTATCGGTGCTGTGAATTTTGTGGAGATCGCCCTGCGGCCAAATGTATCGAAGCAACGGTTTTTACATATACATAAAAATGTCCCCGGTGTTCTGCGTGAAGTAAACAACTATTTTTCCTGCAGGGGAATAAATATATCTGCCGAGTACCTGCAGACCGATCCTTACATTGGTTATGTAATTCTGGAAACTGAGAGTGAACTTGATCCTTCGGTAGTTAAAGACCTGAAGAAGATCCGGCATACTATCAGGGTCAGAATTTTGTACTGAAACCACCCACAACAGGAATAGTGACAGATGTCCCATCCAAATCAACGGTCAGCCGGGTTCCGGGATCCGGCCATAAGGTAAATTCCCTGTCAGTGGAGAAGATCATAAGACCCATCTGCTTTCCGGCAGGTATTACCTGATCGTCAGGTTCCAGATCGAAGGTAAGTTCGTAGAAACGACCCGGTACCAGTGGCTCACTTTCAGATGATGACCGGCTGTTTTGCAGATCGGCCCAGCCACGGTTTACTATGTTATCTGTGATCTTTGCTTCCTTGTTATTCGACCATGGCAGCTCCACGAGCCACACCGAAAGGTTAACCGCAGGTTTGCTGCTTGCCGCCCTTATGGTAATAGAGGGTACTCCCGATATATGCAGATCCTCCTTTAAAACAGGAGTAAGGTAGATTAGCCTGTTCTCTGTCCACTCTGCCTGAGCCAGTACACTCCCGCTGAATGAAAAATTATCCACAAGAGTCTCTTTACCTTCCTCCTTTGGTTTCGTTGTCACAAGTGAACCTGCAAGGGGTGCTCCTGCTTTAAGGAAAAGTCTTACAGGCAAAGCACCCGGATTGGGGTAATCGGGGTATGGTGTAGGTTTAAGCCTGTCATCATTCTCCCGGACGATCCATGCTTTAGGATCATTCTCAACATTGTTTTTGACACCAAAGAGATACCTTGTAAACCATCTGTTCATCAGGGAGAATGGCGGTTCCCCGCCATGTCCGCCCTGATGGGCATAAATCTGATAAGGAACACCTTTCTCCTTTAATACGTTTAGAAAGCGATAACTATGACCAGGCATGACGTTCCAGTCGTTAAAGGCGTGAGCCATCAGAACAGCAGCTTTGAATGGTTGCATGTAGTTCATCAGGTCCCGTTTTGCCCAGAAATCGTTGTAATCTCCCGTAACACGATCCATCCCCTCTGCCATCTCCTTATCCCTGACAATACTGTCACAATAATCACACCTGTCAGGATTGGAATGTATAAATTCGTAAAGGACATCGACATCCTCTCCCAGGTAGCCTCCGGGACTACGCACCAGTCCGTTTGAACGATAGTAATGGTAGTAAGAGTTATTGGGCGCCACAGGGATGATCGCCTCGAGACCTTCAACTCCGGTTGTTGCCGCAGCAAAAGGTATTGTCCCGTTATATGATGTTCCTATCATACCAACTTTCCCGGTGGTCCAGTATGCGTTTACCTCTTCGGATCCGTCGGGAGTAGTATATCCTTTAGCCCTGTTGTTCAACCAGTCGATAACAGCCTTTGGAGCCAGTGCTTCTATTCTTGTTCCTATAGTAGGGCATCCCTGTGAGAGACCTGTTCCCGGTGCAGAGGAGTGTATAACAATAAATCCATATGGTATCCAGACTTTTGTCTGTGAGTTGGAGATAACAGGACGCTGCCCTCGTCTTGCTACAGGTGGTGCATTTGTACGTTGAGGAGAAGGTGTATTCAGCTCTTGCCTCACATTCCAGAAATATTCCTTGTTTGTTGACCCGGTCCCGGCAAAATAGGGACTCGACTCATAAATAACGGGTAGCTTAAGGCCTTCCGTTTCAGTCTGTTTTGGACGTGTAACATCCACATGCATTCTGTCGTGTTTTCCGTCACTGTCCGTATCAAACTCTGTCTCCACCCACAGATCATGCTTTATCCAGTCATCAGGGTTCTCAAATGCAGATATCTTCTGTGCCTCACCATCAACAATTACCGGAACTATCGTAGGTTTCGCCTGTGCATTTTCAGAAGTGCTTGCATCCTTCTTCTGAGCAAAAATACCGGGATGACAGATCGTAATTGCTGATACAATTATGATCACTGCAATTAGTTTATTTTTCATAGGATACATACATTATTTTAGATATTTGTACAGCAATGATAACAAAATATAATTGTCTTTAAAGAAACAAGATGTAAATTTGGTTTAAGAAGAATATACCTTCCCATTAATTTAAAAATAGTTAAACGACATCAAAATACCAGTGAAAATGACAAAAAACAGTCAGAATATTATCAATCATCCCTCATCAGGAACTACGGATAGCAATGACCGTATTATATTTGACCAGGATCTGATGATGGGATGGATAAAAGAGATGTCAGGATTTGGCCCGAGAAGGGCAGGAAGCGCTTCCGGACATAAGAACGAAGATTTTCTTATGGATAAATTATCAGGTTTTGGAATTGATGATATTCATAAGGAGCCTATTCCTATAATATACAGAGAGACTCGCAAAGCAGTTCTGGAGGTGGCTGATGGTGATAAATTTGTTCCTTTAAAGGCACAATGGATACCATTCAGTGCCTATACTCCTGAGGAGGGAATAGTCGGAGATATGGTATACGCTGATCCTGAAAAATTCTTTCAGAGGGGTGATTGGAAAGGGAAGATTGTTCTGACAGATATCTCTTTCCCCATCCTTGATGTTAAATTGATAGCAAAATTTTCCCTGGGAAAGTACGATCCTCAGGGCAATATGCTTGACATAAAGCATCCGGCTACCTGGGTGAGGCTAAACTGGCATTTTTACAAAATGGCATTTGAAAAAGGAGCTATCGGTTTTATTGGGATCTTAAAAGATCAGCCTGGTGGGTCATACCGGATGTATGCACCATATGGTTTTAAGGAGAAGGATATCCTGGACAAGCCCTTACCTGGATTCTGGATAAGCAGAAATGACGGTCCCAGGCTCCGGGAGCTTGCTAAAAAGGGTAATACAAGAGTAAGAATGGTGCATACAGGAGAACATAAACCAGAAACTACCTCTAACATCGTCGGGGTAATCCCCGGACAGAATGACGAAATAGTAATACTCCATTGTCATCATGATTCACCTTTCAAATCTCCGGTAGAAGATGCGTCAGGATGCGCAGTAGTGCTGGCCCTGGCAAAACATTTTGCAAAAGAGCGAAGCAATAAGAGAAATATTTTAATTCTTTTTACAGCGGGTCACTTTTATGGCTCACTCGGTACCCGCACCTTTATCAGGGAACATCTGAGGGATATTGTACCAAAAGTGGCCCTGGAAATAACGATTGAGCACATTGCAAAAGAAGCCATAGAAAATGCTGAAGGAGAACTTGTTTCCAGTGGTCAGCCTGAAGGGACAGGTATATTTGTCCCTTTTAATAAGTTAATGGTTGATACTGTATTGGACAGTGTGAAAAATAATTCTGTTGATCGTGTATTTTTATTGCCGCCTGAAGGGCCTTTGGGTGATTATCCCCCTACCGATGGTGGTGACTGGTATGAAGCTGGTGTTCCATTAATTAATATTATTTCAAACCCGGTATACCTCCTTAACGAAGAAGATGATTTAGAATGGGTTATGCAGGAGAGGCTTCCGTTAATGGCTGGTGCAGTTGCAGATATTGTTCGAAAGACCGACAATATTTCTAAAGAGGCTATCGCCAGGGTTGAACTTTCGGGCTTTAAATGGAAAATGAAACTTATTAAGCAAATTGTAAAAATGAAAACTACCAAATTTGGAACCCGGCCTGTATATTAATATCTTGCTTTTAGAAGTTTTATTATTAAAGCATATCAAAAATTTAAATATCATGAAAAATATCAATACAGTTCTGATAATAATAACCCTCCTGATAGCTGCCGGCTGCAGAAACAATACAACTGCATATGTGTACCTAGGTCAGTTATATAGTACTTTCGGACATGGCATGCAGGAAAAAATAAAAGGTGAGGTAAAAGAGTTTAGACAGACTCATTTTTGGGCGGAAGAGGTAAACGGAAAGATTGTAAAAGGGAGAGCATATACTATAGAGGACAGAAAAACCGATCCTCTGGGAAGAGATTATGCTGAAGAATTCAATCCATCCGGAGGGGTAGTCAGGAGTACAACGTTTGATGACAATGGCAATATAATCCTTGAAGTAAAAGTAGAAACAGAAGGTAAAATACTCAGGAGCTCAGAATATTATATGATTAGTACGTTAAGAAACAGGGTAACATACAGATATGAAGGAGAGAGAATGGTTGAAGCCTTTACAAAAGATCCGGCAAACGACACTCTGATGATGAGTATAAAATATGAATATGATCAGGTGGGTAATATCGTTAAGACCCAAAACTTTAATTTTCGTAATGAACCCCAGGGATATAATACAATTGAACGTAATGAAAATGGTTCTCCAATAAAAACAAGGTCATATAATAATGACGGAAAGCTCACATCTCTTCATGATTACACTTATAACGAAAAAGGTGAAAGAATTGGGCATCATGAGGAGAATTTTAACAGTGGCCATACTCTTGATCTGACATTTAAATATGAATATGATAATATAGGGAATTATACTGCAATCATTTTTATGAGGGATGGCAAGCCCTTCATCTACAGGGTGCGGGAGATAACTTACTATGAGTGATTTCATTATTCTTTCCTGTTAAATTCTTCACCAGGGCGACTCTGGGATGGTTAAACTCAGATTATCACCTAGTCTCATAGTCACCTCTCCATGTCATAAAATCAACCTGATTTGTTAAATTTTATTAAATGTCGTCACTCCCCGGATGGTAAATGCAATAATAGCTGGTATTCTAAGGTTCATCTTGTTATATTGCAAAAATTGTTAACAAAACATACCATTATGAGAACCAATCAAAAGAGATCATTACTGAGTTTGCTATTAATAGTAACTACCTTTCTGATTACATATAGTCAGGAATTTGGATGGCGCGGTCCAGGCAGAACAGGAATATATAATGAAACGGGCTTACTGAAAGTATGGTCTGAATCAGGACCATCAATGTTATGGGAAGTAACAGGGATAGGTAAGGGCTATTCAAGTGCTACTGTAACTGCCGATGCCATTTACATTACAGGTACAAAAGGTGATAAAGACGTACTTACTGCATTAACCCAGGATGGGAAGAAAAAATGGGAAGTTGAATATGGAAGCATAACACCTAATGTCAACTCTCCTGAAGCCCGCGGTACTGCTATATATTACAATGGAAAAATATTTGTTGTGAGCGGGCAGGGCGACCTGGCCTGTGTTACAAAGGATGGCAAAATCGCCTGGACTGTCAATTATTATCAGAAATACAGTGCCCCTGTACAAAGGTTTGGAATATCTGAATCGCCGGTAGTTGTCGATAATAAAGTAATTGCAACCCCAGGTGGTAATGTAGCCTCGATGGTAGCTTTCAATGTTGACAACGGGAAAGTGGTTTGGGAAACACCTCCATTTAATGAAGGAACAATGTATACCAATCCCCTGCTTAATGAGAGCAACGGGAAGAAAGTAATTATTACTCATACGGTTACATATATTATTGGAGTTAATGCGGCGGATGGCAAGCTACTCTGGAAATTCAATTTTGCCTCTGTAAACAATGATGGAAGAGGTGGCAAAAATTACATTCAGACACCTCTTTACCGAGATGGTTTCCTTTTCGCTGCGAATGGTTATGGGCAGACAGCCGCAAAAATAAAGATAAACTCAGATGGCAGCGATCCAACTCTTGTCTGGAAGAATCCGGAGATAAATCCGCACGTTGGTGGAATGGTTCTGATCGGAAATTATATTTATAGTTCAACCCACGACAGTAACTCAAAAGGGAGATGGATATGTGTCGACTGGACTACAGGCAAGACAATGTGGATAACAGACTGGAATAATAAAGGATCTGTAATATCAGCCGACGGACTGCTCTATATTTATGAAGAGAAGTTCGGAAATGTTGCTCTGGTAAGACCAAACAGTGAAGAACTCGAAATTATCAGTTTTTTCAAGGTTACACAGGGCGATGGTCCGTACTGGTCGCATCCGGTTATTGATAAGGGAAGACTATTTCTGAGGCATGGTGATTACCTTGCAGCTTATTCCATTAAGGCAAAATAATAAACCATCTCTCTATAGATACAATTTAATAAAGAAAAATGGGAAGTCACAGACATTCCCATTTTTTATTACATGTTACCAGATCTGACTAAAACCCTGCTATATGCCAGCCTTCCCGGTAATCGCGTCGAATGTATTTATCGGCATCGGGATAATTTGGAAACTTCATATTGACGGAGTCCCATTCGAGCAATATTCCGGGTTCACGAATTGCAACTGTACCAAGCAGGATGGCCTCAGTCATTGGGCCTGTCTGCGCAAAGTGTGACTCGGTTTTCGGGCCACCCAGGCAGGCAACAACAAAGTTCTGGTAATGATTTCCAGGTTCAAGCTCAGGAGCTTTGTATTTCTTAAATTTGCTTTCCGGCAACAGAACCGGTGTCCCCTGATGAGGTATGAGAAGAGCTCCTTCGGTACCAATAAGCATCGATGATTCGGCAGGATACTCACCGCCGGTATATAAATCACGTATTTCCTGTGGCGGATAAAACTCTCCATCGAACCATTCCAAAGGCAGCTCATCCGATTCAGTGAGATCGTTACCGGGAAACATCCATGTTATATGGTCTCCCTGCGGCCAGTTATCAGCTCTTCGTTCCGGTGAATCGAGCCACGATTTCTGAACCTCAGCAATTACAGACTTTGGTGGTTTTAAACCAAGTCCTTTCCATACGGGATCAAATATATGGCAGCCGATATCTCCGGACCAACCGGTTCCAAAATCCTGCCATGCCCTCCACTTCATAGTATGGTATATTTCCGGTACAAAGGGGCGCATAGGAGCAGTACCGATCCAGATATCCCAGTTCAATGATGCCGGTGGTTCCTCTCCTTTTGGAGGGCGGGGTCCCTCGAGCCGGTAATCAACTGCACTCGGACGGTTCGAACAGAGGTATGCATGCTTAACTTTACCAATTGCTCCCTCTTTAATCCATTGAACACCTGTCCTGTCACCAATGCTGGCAGCTATCTGAGTCCCAAGCTGGGTAATCACTCCGGCTTTGACAGCTGCCTCAGTAAGCAATCTCACCTCAGCTACATCATGACACAAAGGTTTCTGACAGTAGACATGCTTTCCCTTTTGAATGGCCGTATAGGCGATGGGGAAGTGATTATGATCCGGCACCGTAACGTTGACCGAGTTAATTTTATCTCCTTCATTTTCAAGAAGTTCCCGCCAATCGGTGTAAGTGCGGGCATCAGGAAGCGCTTCAGAAGCTTTTTTCAGATTGTTTGTATCCACATCACATATTGCCACAATCTGTACATTAGGATGCTCTTTGAATTTTTGCAGATCGCTCCATCCCATACCTCCTACTCCTATACAGGCATGGTTAAGTATGTTTTTTGGAGATGAACCGCCCGTTGAACATCTGATTATAAATGGAGCCGCAACGGCTGTTATTGCCGCTCTTTTAATAAACTTCCGGCGCGATAATGAATATGTATGATCTTTCATAGATTAATGGAATATTGTTTGTTACTAAACTTAAATGTCTTCCGGATTATCAGTAATTAATTCAACCAAGTTACAAATTATATGTCAATAATTTCCTAATCTAATTCAAACAATCCACTCTTAAAGACTTTGAGCAGGTTATTATTAAAAGTTCTCCACTGCCCCTCCTTCCACCCGATAGCCGCTTTGCCCATCGTAACTTCATACCTTCATGCCACCATACCATAACACCATCTCTTACAGTTCCTGGGAAGCAATTAAAAATATTTATATATTGCGAAAATATGAATAAAATAAAAAACCAATGAACAAAACCTAATCTTCAGAATATGAAAAAAGTATCAAAGTATTTTCTTCAGGGTTTACTCTATATTGCACCCTTTGGTATCACAGTCTACATCATTTATGTCATCTTTATATTTATGGATAACATATTGAAAAACACCCTGTTAAAAAGACTGAACATAGATATCCCAGGATTAGGATTAATAATAATCTTAATACTTATTATTCTGGCGGGTATTATTGGTCATACCTTTATTGCAAAGCCATTCAGGGTACTTTTTGACCGGTTTCTTGATAAAACCCCTTTTTTAAAAGTTATCTATTCTTCATTAAATGATCTGTTTTCAGCATTTGTTGGCAAAGAAAGAAAATTTAACAAGCCTGTACTGGTTCTTGTAAACCCTATATCAAATCTTCAAAAGCTTGGCTTTTTAACTGAAGATGATCTGACAAGATTGGATGAAACTGAAAAGGTAGCAGTATATTTTCCCCATTCATATAATTTTTCAGGAGAATTATTTATTGTACCTAAAGAGCATGTTAAACCAGTAGATATAAATCCTTCTCAAGTGATGAAATTCATTGTATCCGCAGGTATTTCGGGATGGGAAGAGACTGAAGCCGGCAATGGCTGATCGGATTATTAAAGAACTCTTGTAATAACAACCCCAAAATACAAAGCATGACCGGAAAATATAAGACCATAACATTATGTGGCAGTACAAAATTCAAGGATGAATTTATTGCTGAACAGAAACGATTAACACTTGAGGGTAATATTGTTATAAGTGTTGGACTGTTTGGCCATTCAGGCGATGATGAAGTATGGTCTGACAGTACAAAGGAGATGCTTGATGATATGCATAAACGAAAGATTGATATGGCCGATGAAATATTTGTAATAAATGTCGGTGGATATATCGGTCAGTCAACAATGAGTGAGATTGAATATGCGATAAAAACCAATAAACCAGTAAACTATTTTGAACCGGAAAAAAGTGAGAGGGTATAGGGGTGTATCGGTTCAGCGGTATGCAGATGCACCGTAAAAGTATGGAGTAAAAGAAATATAAATTAAAATTGTGTATATTTAACTAATCTAATCCTCTTAATATGAAAAAGAAATCACTCCTATCGTTATTCCTGGTACTTTTTTTAGGGACCGGAGTATTAAAAAGTCAGACAGTTTCCAACAGCTTAACCGATGTAATATTAAAAGGTTATGAACCAAAGATTATGACAGAAAAACCCATTACAGATAATCAAATTAAACTGATCCTGGAATGCGGATTGAGAGCCCCAAGTGCCAGGAACAGGCAGTTATGGAAATTTACTGTTTTGAAAGATAAAGCATTAATTGACGAAGTCATTCCCAACTTTACATCGGGAAATGTTTTGATAGTTATTTCAGGGCAGGAGGCTGCACCTGAGGGAACAAATGTTGACATCGACTGTGCGCTTGCAACAGGTTTTATGCTTATTGGAGCTCAGAGTATTGGCCTGGGAGGGCATATTTACACTGGACCGGTAAACAGTGTTAATGCTACAAAGAGACCAGCATTGGGTATTCCGGAGGGATATAAAGTAATAACCCTTCTGAGGATAGGAAATTTTGACAATACTGTTGATGCAATCTCTTCTGCTTCAACCAGGAAGAGTCTTCAGGAGGTTGTAAATTACAAGTAGTATTTATTGCTGAAGTTGATTGTTTTAATCTCTTCCAGGAGAGATATCTGTCCTTCGTAATAAGGGGCATGGTACATCATTTGACTTTAAATCTGACCATGCAGATCTGACAGGTGTAATGATAATTTCTTCATCGCACCGGGGACAGTAATATATTTCACAACCTGTGCAGGCAAAGCAATTTGAACACCAGGTATATTCTTTACTGCGTTCAAATTTCAGGTTACATGACCCGCAAATTATATATTCTTTTTCAACTATAGACCCCAAGATTGATTAGTTTAAAGATGGAGAATTCATCAAATCCCGTATTTGTCTCCAGCCAATAAGGATAATATGATTTACTTCCAACATATCTTTAAATTCATTACTAAGTACATAATCAAGATCCTTCTGGCGCCATGCTGAGCCATAATCATCATGCCCTTTACTGACAGCCTGCATTTCATCATTATCCAAAGCAAGGTGAACGATCATTTCATTCAAACCCGGAGAGAATGAGAAGTAGTTTTTTCATTTTGAGTAAAATTGAATTCCTTATATTCAAATTTTGTACAATGGCATTTGCCTGATCAGTAAATATAATAAAATTCATTTATAAGTAGAATTTCCTAAATTGCATATGTCCGTTGCATTATATTATTTATGTGTGCTCTTTTCAAGAACAGGTATGTTCTTTGGGAGGCGTCCGGCATCAAGAGTCGTGCATCGTAAGTCGTATTCAGGTTTTCTTCAAAACAACTGCCCTGCTGGCAACCAATTTTGGTCGTTCTGTTACGGTAAAGCCCCTTGCAAGACTTATTTGAAGCATCCTGGAAAAAGCATTTTTTGTAACATGAAATATTGGCTCAATAATGAATATTCTACCCTCTGGTTTAACAATAGAATTAAGCTCCTCAAATAATTTTTCATGATCAGGCACCTCATGAACCATCCAGAAAGCCAGTACAAAATCGACTTTTTCAGTAACCCCTATTCTGTCAGCACTGCACCGATGTAATTCAATCCTCTTTCCCAGATCAGTTCCACTCATCTTTGTCCTGACTTTCTCCAACATCTCAGCCTGTAAATCTGCTGGTCAATGAGACCCCAGGAATATTATGTTTATATCTTAACAAATACACATCATAATGTTCTTTATACTGGAGTTACTAATGACTTAGAGAGAAGGTGTTATGAACATAAACAAAAGAAAATAAAGGGATTTACACAGAAATATAATGTTGATAAACTGATTTATTTTGAAAGGTTTGATTCAATTGATTCAGCAATAGATAGGGAAAAACAGATTAAAGGGTTTTCCAGAGAAAAAAAGCTGGCACTTATTAATCAGTTTAATAAAGATTGGCAAGAATTATCACAAACTGGATTATTCAAGACCCGTTAGTAAATTTATTAATGTCATTCATGAGAAGTTTTTTGATTTGATTTGTCTATCTATCTTAATTTTGAGTGTCTTTCGCACAAAACAGGAGTTTGATCCGGATTAGTCAGACAGTGATGACCAGACCACAAATTACATAGATTAAATTTCTGGTCACTATTCGCATGTTTTTTTACACTATTAAAATCAGCTCCAAAACGGTTTTCCATAAGGGGAGGGGTATTTTTAAAGGGTTGCCAATACTTTTAAGTGTTATTTAGGCAGCCTTCAAAGGAATCACCGGGAGCATCACTCTCGGGGAAAAGCGTTTGGGTTGAACCAGTTCTTTCTCTTCATCAAGTGCTTTTTTTTGGATCAGTTTAGCTAGTACTTCTTTCTTTTCTTCTTCTTCCTGTTTTTGCACACAGGTTGTGAAACTTGTAGCTAAAAGTTTTTACCGAACATTCCCCTCCTCTTTACAAGTGGTACATTTGGGTTGCTAGCTTTCTCTTTCCGGCATCATCATTACCTGGTTTGCAATACGATTTGATTCCTGCTCGTATTTATCATTTGGGTTACCATGGAAAGCTTAGCTTGCTAAGCAATTTGTTTGTCGTATTGACGCTGTATTAATAAAGCATTACTCATTTCTTTTTATTTTCTGCATGTGTTTTAATATGCATAGCTATTGTATTTCAGTATATCCTTACAACTGCTTTTCAATTATATTTATGAGATTAATAATATTTTTTATACACTTTATTCTATCACTTTCATTTTCGATTTCCTTACCAATTTCTATTCTTGTTTTAAGCTCCCTTAGTTGATTGAAAATATCTTTAATTGTTGCTGCATTTAGAATATTTACAGGTATTTTCAAATATTCTTCATCTGAGGTATCAAATATTAGCTCAAAATTAATATAAACCCATATATGACCTGAATAATCAATTTTACAATCGATCGAATAGAGACTTTCTTCAGGAATAATTTGGACTTTTCGATCTTTTTCATCTATCGGCCTTGAACTTTCTTTATTTATGAGGGGTGCTATCTCGCCTACATTTGTCACAGTACCAACTTTAATTTTAGCATCTTTTAGCCATTTTTCAACAACTTTATTTCGCCTATCAGCTAACTTTAAATTATAATCAGCTGTGTCTTCGCTGCTTGTAAATCCTACAAGACTTACCTTAAATTTATTGTTACTCAATCTATCATAAATTGGAAAAAGTCTTATAAGAGAGTTAAGTTTTACATATGAACTGTCTATTAGTATTTCTTTGGGCCCTTCATTAATATTATATGGACGTCCCTGTTTAAAATATAAAGTTTGAGGAGTGTCATCAATTAAAAATATTTTAGATCTAATAATACTTGACTCAACCTTCTGATTACCGATCCATACATTTTTTTCTATTAAACCATATGAACTTTTTTCCTCTTTTGCTTTATTAATAATCTTTTGGCGTACTCCTTTCTGCTGCACCGTATGCGCTAACTCATGCGCCAGCAATTGCTTTCCTGAATTACTTCCCGGATTATATTTCCCTGAATTGAAATAAATATCATTCCCATGAGTAAAGGCTTGTGTATTAAGTTCTTTATTCATTTGCATTGCATGGCTGCCTGTATGCACTTTTACATTACTAAAATTAACACCCATACGGCTTTCCATGAAATTACGAGTACTTTCAGGCATGGAGTTGCCACTATTTTTAGTACTGTTAAGTTTGCTCTCAAAACCTGAATCTGCAATTTGGGTAGTTGTATTGTTATCTTTCTTCTGAATAAATTTACCCTGCACAGGTTCTTCTTCCTCGTTCTGTTTTTGAACTTGCGGCTCGGGCATGCTCATTACTTTATTTGCAACCCGGTCGGCCTCCTGTTCGTATTTATCGTCTTTCCTTCCGATTGTTAATTTTGTTTGAATACCGGATGAATTTGAAAAAGAATTAAAAGCAGAAAATGGAGATTGGTTATTTCCATTTTGAATAATATTTCCAAGCCTGGAAACATCTGTTTCTTTCCGTAATATTGTTCCGGCAGGATTATCTCTGCCATTTTTTTTGAAAAATCCAGCCTTGCTAGCATTTGATGCAGCTTTACTTAACGTTTGTTCATTAGCTGTTTTAGTTGTAAAGTCAGACATATTCAATAATTTATTTAGTTTTCCCTTCTTTCTGGAATTCTCTTTTTATCCCGGTTTCCAAATCGCTCAAAATAATTGTATTATCACCTCTTTTCAAGGCCATCAATGAACAAAACCTCACAATATTGGTAATTGATCCTCCTGATAATTCGTATTCTTTGGCCACCGACTGTAGATCAATTTTTTCTTCCAGAACCGATTTTTTCGAAAATGTGTTTTGCCATAGTTTTAATCGCAATTCAGGTTTAGGCATGGGAAAATAAATAACTGACTGAAACCTGCGGGTGAAGGCATCATCAATGTTACTTTTCATATTCGAGGCCAGGATAATTAAACCATTGAAATCCTCTATCCGTTGTAATAAATACGATACTTCCTGGTTGGCATACCTGTCATGTGCATCATTTACATTTGTCCGTTTACCGAATAAAGCATCCGCTTCATCGAAAAATAAAATCCAGTCTTTGTTATCAGCTTTACTAAATATTTTGGAAAGATTTTTTTCCGTTTCACCAATGTATTTCGATACTACCATTGACAGGTCAATCCGGTAAACGTCCCTCCCGGTATGCTTGCCGATAAGGATTGCCGTTAAAGTTTTGCCTGTGCCAGGAGGGCCGTAAAACAAACTCCTGTAACCAGGCTTAACGGTTTTCTTTAATCCCCATTCGTTAAGCATTACGTCACCAAATTCCATCCAAATCCTGATTTCTTCAAGATTATCGAAAGTGTACTGTTCCAGAACAAGGTCACACCAGTCCATCTCAGAGGTAATAAGTTTTGCCGGAAAATCAGTATTAAATCCGGGTTTTTTTACTAATCCGGTTGTAAATAAATCAATGTATTCGGATGATAAAGCCAGGGCTCCGCTAAAAAACGATTCTTCGTTGTTAACATGATGCAGGGTAAGAATATTACTTTGGGAAAAAAGATATGTGCTTTCAAATAAATTATGGTATAAAAATCTCGATTCCAAATCATTGCCTGCAAGAATAAATAAAGCCGTTTCGGCGGTAGGGATAAAACCGTTGTGCGTATGCCCTGTAATCCCGCCAAACTCGGTAAAGCCTTTATCATGAAAATCATTTTTTTTAAAAAATATATCTAAAAGCTGAGGCTTGATATGTGGTATGAGGCTTAATATCAATACAATTCTATCTTCAAAAGAGAGATTATTCAGGTTAACAAAATTTGAATAAATGGATTCAAAGTCATTTAATTTTGGGGGGGGTATTTTAAAAATATCAGGTATTTCGCACTCTTGTCCAAAATATAATTTTAACCTGGTATCAAGCACCCTGGTGAACCACTCAATTTCGCGGCGAATATGCCGGGCATTATTTTCCGTTATTATACTCATTTTCTTTTACCATTCCACAAATATTAATGTTTTCATCCATTGTAGTCTGACAATTGAAATTCCCCAGGGTAATTTATCTAAAAGCAAATCGTATGACTTGCGCTCAACTCTGAGCAACCATTTATCAGATTCTTTGCTGAGTTTTCCATTCCTTTTCAGGAACGACTCTCTTAATCCATTTATGGATGTATTCTTTAAAACAGACCAGTTTTTTATCACGGCTGCTAATAGATCATCACAGGCCTTTATCTCATTTTCAGTAAGCTCTGTGATCAAGGGAACAGGCTCGTGTAAATCAAGTTCGCACAACATTTTATTTAGGATCAGAAAATGCTCAGCCTGGTTTTGTTTGCCACAAACCAGATATTGCAACAAATGCACTGCTCTGTATTTATGTTCTTTTGATATAAAATTATTTCTTTCAGACAATTTCAGATTTTCAAAAAAATTAGCCAGGTATGGCCATAATAAAACTAAACCTGCATTATTTATATAGTGTTCCTCAATGGCTATTTTTCTTTTTCCAGGTACTTCTACATTAGTTTTCAGGTCTTGTTGCAGCTTCGTAAATTTTGTTTCGGATAATATATATTCTTCTTCAATTTGAGTTTTCTTCTTTGATTCTGTTTTTGGGTCAGTTGCATTCGCATCTTTTTGCGTTTCTCCTGTTATAAATATTTGATTTTGTAAATCATTAAATATTCCGGGCAATGAAGTGGTAAATATATTTCCTTTGAAATTTAGTTTTTCTACTGCCGGTTTACCCATGTTAATAATTTCCATCAAATGAATATTTAATTTTCCGGCAATATTTTTTAGCAAAAAAACTACAAAATCCATTTTGTTAAATTCAGTTTTATTGATATCCGGGTAGGATAAAACATGAAACATTAATAAGGGCCTGGTAATTTCTTTGGTATCTATTCCTTTTATAGCTGAAATGATTAATAGAAGTTCATCCGTAATAATATCAATGTATTTTCCATGGCCCGGGTTGGAGATTTCAATTATGGGAATAATTATATCCTGTGAAAACTGATAAGCAAGTCTTTTACGAAAATTTTCCGTGTTCATTCCTCTGGATAAAATATCTTCCACTTCATCTCCGGATTCAATCAACAACTCTTTGAAAATTTTCTCAAGGTCAATATCTCCATACCGTGAAGCCCACCATGGCAATGTTCCTGTATATATAAAATGTTCTAAAAGCGCTAGTTTTGAACCTGAAACATCAGTTATTTGTACATTTATATCATCCGGTTGTTTTGAGTCTTCAAGAGCTTGGGTTAATTCCTTTTTAAATGCTGTTGTTACCTTATCAACAAATTCATTATTAATATTACCAAGGCTGATCTCACCAATATTTAACTCCAGCTTATCAATTTTAACAATAGTGCCATTATCACACATCTCATTGCATATCATATCCAATTCCGGTATAATTCTTTCATTATAAATATCAAGTATTTCATTCTGTAAGGAAAATGCCTTTTCTTCTGAATCAAAAGTGATATCCAGGGTTTGTTTTTTGATAATATGCAGGCAGTCATCCATTTTTCTCTAAAAGAATAATTATTGACTTATTTTGATTTTATTTAAAATATTAAGCAATTCTGTCTTGGCTCTATTTAATTTAATTAAATGGTTTCCTCTTTTTATCTTTTCCAATGGCTCATCAAACGCATTAAGTATAAGCCAATTCTTATAAGCTTTCTCAATTTCTGTCATTTGATTATTGTTTACCCAAAGAATATTACACATAATATGAGCAGGTATTTCTTCCCGGATTACTTTTTCTGTAAATCTCTTAAAATCAGGATCAGAAAACTTTTTTATCCATTTGGGCAATACAACAGATATTATAAATGAATATGGGTCTTTCAATGATCCCATGAGATTACCATAATCATTAGTCTCCGGAAGCAGAAAGTTATCGGCAATTATCGTCCCATTTATATCTTTATTAATTTTCGGTCGTAATAAAAGGTGTTCTATAAGGTAAAAACCTTCATTTCTTTTTTCAGATAAAAAGTCAATGATTCTATTTATTTCATTCTCTCTTTCTTCTTCTGAATCCAATGGTTCAATCCTTCTGGAGATTATTTCATTTTTATCATTTACTAAATTAAAGTAAAACTTACCTCTTTTATTAACTGGTTTACGCTGATAAAAGTTTTTATTTATTCCAAATTTAATTACCTCGTCCTTGTCACGAATCAAATTATTTTCGATTAAATGATAATTGCTGCTGCTTAGAAGAATATTAGCTTTTTCATCCAATAGCCTAAACCGGTATTCTTTAGTATTATTATCAGTAACTTTATGATAGAATTCAAAAAAATCATTACTTATACCGGAAAGGTTTCTTCGCCCGTAATTCTCTAATCCTAACAAACGGCTTATTCTTTTTTCCGGTCCGGAAACATTTTCAGTGTCCCAAACATCCGGTTTATTTCTATTATCCTTTGCTTTATAATTAAAAGCCGTTCCTCTTTTACTGCTTAATTCAGGATAATTTTGAAGAAAATCTATTTTATCTTTAGTCAGATCAGAAGAATAATTTTTAGCAAACATCAGTAGTGAATATTCGGTGAAATTTTCACAAAAACGAGCCAACAGATGATTCAAAAAACGGTTTCTTCTTTCTTCGTTGTCAATAACATTATAGCTATTAATATTTGCTAAATAATCCTTTTCTATTATCCCTCCTATATCAGGAATATCATTTAATGTCTGGGAAAAATATGTATTTGTAATACCTGGTTCAATCGAAAACAAATCCTTTACATGCGCTAACTGGGAAAAATAATTTGCAAGCAATTGTTCGAAAAATAACAGGTATGCTTTTAGTTGTTTTGCATGCGCTTTTCTTTTATCATCAGCTGTTTGTGGAAGACCCGCTTCACCTATGCCGTAAGTTAAAGGAAAATGATTTTGTATGGGATAATATTCATCAAGATGCAAATCCTCTCCTATGGGAATTTCTAAATTCCATTTTATCTTTTCTTTTTGTATTTTTTCATTAATACTGAATTGCTTAACATTATCAGTATATGTTTCTGAACTTTTACTGATTGTGATAACAGATTTTTCAATGTTTAATACCGGCTGATACACATTACTTATGGCTAATTTTAAACAATTTGCCACATCTGATATTATTTCCCTGTTATCAATGTAATTTGAAATTGTCAGGTTTTTTACCGCAATAATACCACTGTCCCCGATATTCATAATTACGTTTACAAGGTCAGAAGTATAAATTACATCTTTTCGTTTCAGTATTTTTAAATTATCCGATTCAATAAATCCATGATTAAGTAAAGGCCCTGCAAATATTTCATCCGGCGTTTTGCCTTTATCCAACAATTCTTTTAAGCTAAAAAGCTTAATATCCGGTTTGAAAAATTCATACAGGTGATAATATATCTTTTCCAAAACCTCGTCGGGATCAGTCTCAGGGCTTACTTCAATATCGGCCTTTATTGCGATATCCTGGTTTCTGACAGCTTTAAACTCACGAAAATCTTCACAAAGGTTACGATTACCATTTAAGTAGTCTTTTAATCCGGTTTTTATCTCATCTATATTTTTCAATTTTTCATTATACTCATCGATAATGCTTTTGAAGTCGATATCTTTTATTGAATCGATATTATCTATAATTGTCCTGGCTGAGCATTTAATGTAAACGTTTTCACTATCATTATACTCAACATTTAGAATAAAATTATATTCATCAACATTTTCTACCTTTATTATTGATTCCTCAATAATTGAAATTTCTTTTATATCTGAATTTAAATTCCATCCTTGCGGAAGCTCATCCCAATAAGGAAATGCTATTTCAATATCATAGCTATTATTAGAAATTTTATAACCGGTCCTTTTTATAATGTTACTGTTAAGTGACTGCTTATCAAATTCCAGACGGAAATTAATGATACCTTTTAATTTTATTTTATCTCCTTCAGTGTAATTAATTTCATTTTTATCATTGATATAGATATCTTTTTCTGTTTCAGAATTTATCTCCATCCAGCCATTTTTTATACCGTCAAAATCAATTATCAATTTTCGATAATCTTCAATTGTCAAAGGATTGTTAGGGAGAATTTCTGAGGCAATAAAGAAATCCCTGGTTTTTTCTGAATTTTCCCCGGTTTGACTGGCAAGAATGTCTTTGATATCATTGTTTGTCCGATAACCAAGGTCGGTAATGGCGTAACACAACATTTCAAGGATAGTAATACCCGGATCGTGGATATTGTAATCTGTCCAAATTTCACCTGCCAGCTTTTGAATATGTTTTAATCCCTCTTCCCTGAGGAATGCATAATCCATGCTCTCTGAAACAGGTTTGGCTTTTGAAATGGATGGGTTGCTTATCATTATTAATTCCTTCGCAATAAATACCGGGCTATTAAATGTCGGTGTATATTTCGCATCTGTTATTTGTTATTTGGGTTTTTTATCTCCTTTTAATTCTTCCGGATCTTTATCATGCTTTTCTTTCATCTCCAGTAACTGCGGTCCTGCCTGTTGCTGTATCTTTTGTATTAACTGGTGGACCTGTATATAAGGCATATTGCCAAGAGATTGCAGTATTGCATTTGTCTCGTCTACTGATAATTTTAATGTGATTGTTTCCATTATTTTGATTTTTGTTTCTATAATTTATCAATTTTCCCACAAAGATGAATACAGGTTTTCGGCATTTGATAAATGATATATCACCGGAATTTATTTAACTAACCATAGTTCAACATCTTTTGAAATATCCTTGATTTTTATCCATGTTGGGGCAACCGGTTGGCCTTTTCGTAGCGGAATTTGGCCTAACAAACCCACACAATTCCACTCGGGGCGTTTTTCGCGCGGGATGTATTCTATTGACGGATCATACTTTGGATTCAGTTTGGGTCGTTTCTTTTTCTCAAATTTACCTGTTCCCACCATTACTGGTTGACCTTGTTCATCAAGTACTTCTATTTCTTCATAATAAGTTTCCAGCACTGGGATTTTGTGTTTGCCAATTATTTCTTTCCCTTTTTCATCATACAGGTTCACTTCTTTAAATACAGCTTCTTCAACTTCACGGGTAACTGTCTCTGTAATTTCCACCTGGCGGTATTTTTTCCCCTTCATAACAACTTCATTTTTTGTGATTTCTTCCTTAATTTTCTTCTTTACTACTTTTTGACGCTCTTTCTTAATCTTTTTCTTTTTAGCAATCATTTTTTCCTCTTTGTATTCTTCCATAATTTCACAACTAAACTCATCACGAAGATACCTTCCTGGCCATATAGTATGATTACCACTTATTATTCCCGGACTTGCTGAAATAATTCCAATCGGGTTTTCTCCCCTTAAAGCTTCTCTTATTTTGCCTTCCTGAAATACAACTGATTTTCCAGCTGATATCTCTTTCCCATTAGTAGATTCAAAATATTCAGCGAAATCGAATCCTCCTGAAGGATTAAGCCTTCCCTGAACCCACAAGTCACCTGTTCCACCCCACTCTTTTCCAATAATAACTCCACTTTTATTAAGCAAATATAATTTCTCTTGACCTGAAATATGCATTCGACCCGGCGTACTAATTGTACTGTTAAATTGAATATCGCCTTGAAAATATGCTCCCCCTCCAAGGACCTGGAATTGCTTGCCAGGGGCTAATGTATGAAGCCTTAGATTACCAAGAAAATTATCAATCTGGATGTTACCTCCCCCTCCTGAGCCATCTAATCTGATTTCCCCGCCTTCTCCGGCTGCATTTTGCTGGTTGACAACCAGATAATCGCTTTGTATTACTCCGTAAACATCCAGGTTTGCTCCAGGATTTGACGTGCCAATGCCGATGTTGCCGGTGTTTGTGATTGTCAGCCGGTCTCCTACGGCGTTTTGGTGAATAGCATAGTAACCATTTGCATTTTCACTCATCCACCAGCTATTGCCTACTCCTATACGGCTGGCAGGATCTCCGTGATTTGTCCCACTAACCTTGAGCCACCCGTTAACAACCTCTAACTTTGTCCTCGAATCTTGACTCGTCGTACCAATCCCTACGTTGCCGTGTATTAATGTATCACCCCATAAACTAATTCTTCTTTTCTTCCCGTCAGCACTGGTTATTCCTCCAATATGTAAGGATGGATTATCTTCGGTGTAGCCCACCTCTGTAAGAGCACCTATCCAGGCATCTTTCCAGACTTCAGAATCATTTCTGCGAAAGTTTAGTGTGCCAATCCGTGCAGTCCCTGCCACTTCCAGCTTATCATTTGGTTTCGTTGTTCCTATGCCAACCTTGCCATCCGGATCAATGGACAACCGATCATTCTTGCCGGTTTGAAACAACAAATTTCCGGTGCTTCCATCTGTAATAATACTATTTGTTGCAAGAGTATTAGTAAGTTTTAAGCCGGCATGATTTTTTCCTCCAGATTCAATTGTTAAAATATTTTGCTCTGAATTTGTTTTTAAGTGCAAAAAACTTGATGGTTCCGTTCCGATACCAATTTTTCTATCAGGAGCAATAGTAATCTTATCATCTTTTTTATTTATAAGCGAATCTATCAGCTCCTCAAACTGCTGTTGAGTAGGTTTATCTCCTCTTTGAAAATAGCTTTTAAGTTCTGCCCTGGTTTTTTCGTTTAACAGATTTTCTTCCATAATTGAAATATTTATTCCATCACAATCCTATTATGCGGGCACTAAATTTCCCGATTCTTTTTACTAACCAACTTCAAAGTTTACCTCGATGATCATATACCCGATACCCAGTTCACCAAGGCCCTCGCATACATATTCACCGGCCTTTAAAACCCTGATGGTATGAAAGGGCGCCGACACCAATATAGATTTTGAGTTACTTGCTTCGGCTAATTCAACCTCTTCTTTTATTTTACCATCATCTGTTTTAATAAATAATCTGAATTCGTTAATCCGTTCTATATATATTTTTTCTTTAATAAGTGAGAAGATCATTGATTTATTAATGTTATTAATATTCTTTACCTCTTTAACAAATTTTGTTATCTCTTCTTTTAGCGTTTCTTCCTGATCAATGTTGTTTTTATAATTCACATCAAACCTTGGTAACAGAATTACTGATCCTTCATCTTCTCTGGTTTCGAACTTATCTTTTTCAATAAAATGATAAAACCTGAAATCGGTAACAAAATCCACATAAGGCCTCTTTTCAATAAATGACAGAATATCTGATTTATAGATTATACTCCCGAAGGAAATATCCCTTCCTTCATCAAAGGCCCAGGGAGATAAAAACTTTTTTATCTCCTCATTCAACAGGTTCCCATAAAAACCTTCATCATATCCAAGATGAAAACCAACTTTAAAATCTACCTGTATGTGCTCATAAACAGGGTTTTGCACATTCAACTCTATAAATGGAGATATGTAATTGCATAGATATTCCTTAATATCGATCAGTGTGTATGAGCCGGTTTTGGGTTCAAAAGGATTAACAGCATTTTTATTTCTTAAGTCAGGAATTACAACGATACTAACTGACCCGGGTGCAATTTCCGATTTAGTATTTGTATGGTTCAGGCACTTTACCTTATGGATTGAAGGAAACTTTTCCAACACCAAACGTTCATAATCCCAAGCTGTGATTGCCCTGTTTTTATGCCTTATTCTTTCGCTTACCCGTGTATAAAACTCTTTATCCTGCTCCATTACTTTTCCACCAAAAGATGCGTAGGGTTGCTCCACCCGGGTTACTGCCGGGTCATTTATTTTCAGTCTTGTTATATTAGCTGCAGCCAAAGTTTCTTTTAAATAATCAGGGTCATTCCCATTATCTACAAAGCTAACACCAACTACCTGTGTATGGATATCTATCAAATTGCAAATTGCTGCAGAATTTGATGAAACAGTTGCCCTGAGCCAGATTAATCCTCCGGGTAAAATTGTATTGTTATCAGTAACATTGTCCGGAATATTAAAACAAATAATGCCGGAGGTTAGCAGGTTTTTTGTAGTATCAGATATTATCTGATTAGCTTCGAATGGTATCCATTGATTTTCACTAAGAAAACTCCAATTTATATCTTCAATTTCTAATTCAGGATTTTCGCTGCCTTCAGCCACCCTAAACAAAACTGATAAATTCTGCGGTGGTTCGAGGTCTTTAATACCAATGTATAAGTTACCTTCATTATCATAAGCCGGTATTAATGTAACAGCAGAAACATCCTTATTTATACATGCTGGTTGTTCCGCCTGTCCAAAGGGGCAGATATGAAAAAATTGTCCAAACCTGATATTATTATTTCCTCTGGTCATACCTGAAAAAACCATTTCCTGGCTTGAGCTGTAACTAATTGATAAAGATTTAATTACTGGTGTATAGGGCGAATTCGGGAGAATTAACGGTTTAGCATTTTCAATTATTTTTTTTGCATATATATTAGGGTATTCTTTATGACCAAAAGCTGTAAATGGTGAAGCAGGCTCTGATAATTCTAATTTGAGAAATCCGCTATTAACAGTATGGTCATACTTTTTTATTGTATCCGTATTCTTAAGACTTTCTGTTATTTCAGATTCAGAAAAAGTAATTTTCCAGTTATCAGAAACTGTAGAAAAGAGCTTGATCGTTGGATTATTTTGGCATATTAACCATCCTTTGTTTTTCAATATACTGACCTTAGCCCTAAAGCTCTCATTATTGATGTTATTATCCGTTCCGTAAGCTTTATAATGGGAAGAAAATTCCGGCAAATCCATCCATTCAACATTCAATTCTAAAGATCCCGGATTTTTCTGAAATATCTCATTACTTCCAATATAAAATGAGGAACCGATTACGGGAGTCGGGCCAAAAGGTTGAAAAGGCTTGCAAGGGTCTAATACAGCAAAGTCGTTTTGTAAAACTAAATCCTTTGCTTCTTCAACCTTAACATCAATAATAAGCTTGTTAACTATCAAATCAGACAATTTCTTATAAATATCTGAACCATTCTTATTGTTTAAAAGCAACTTTAATAAAGGCCATTTAGTGTTGAAACCTTCCGGAAAAACCTTATCATTATATGCAACAACCGGAGGATGCTCAGGAGAGATCCCTATGTTCAGGATCATTTTGTTATTCTCAGTTGGCTTGATTTCATATTTTAAATTAATTATCAAAGGCTTTATCCATTCCTTTTCACCACTAAGGAATACTTCAAAATCTTGCGGTTCAATCTTGTCATTAATATTCTTATCAAATTCAAAAGTCAACTTAATATTCCTTTGTCCTTCTTTAAGAAATAATATTGGAGATGCAATTGCAAATCCAATTTCAGCTAAAGGCATTGAACCTGATCCAAAAGCATACCATTTTGGCTCTTCGGCATTAATCTCTTTTCCAAGACCATCTGCAGAGTTTGCAAATGGTGCAGCATAAATTCCATGATCATTTTTCTTATCAATAAAAACAGTCTTAAGACTTTCTATTTTTGCCTTGTTGACTATAATTTCCTTATCTGTCCGGTATAATATTTCCTGTCCCTTTTTGTCTTTACCGGCTTTCAGAAGGGTCCCTTCATTAATCCTGTGCGATTTTACATTTTTTAAAAGATTAAATATAATATGGGCTTTATCAGGAATTGCCGGTTTTTTACTAAGCTTCAGAACTTCCTGATAATAAAAATCAAGATGTTTTTTTGTTAAAGTATTTAAATGATCCTGGGCATATTTAAACAGCTTAAGAAATGTAATAAATAAGGCTAAGTGGGGTTCATTGTTCTGTTTACTTTCAATTGATGACAGAATTTCTTCAGGATAAGAATCATCATCAGTGAAAATCATTGGGAAAAAATCCTGCCAGTTACCTTCAGCCCTATTGTTATTATTGAAATAATTAATCTTATTAGCCAGAGTATAGGTATACATATACAGCTCATGCAGTTTCCTGTCATCTATTTTTGCATAGGTCGGATCCAATTCCTTAGGAAACCTTTGTTTCTGGTTAGTACCATCCTTTGCAAAAAGGGCTTTTATGTTATTCACATTACTCATTCAGGGATATTAGAACCTTCATTAATAAAATAGGGGAAAACAATATTATACCGGGAATTAGTTGTTTTTATTTTATAATCCAATGTTATATTTACTACTCCTTCAATCTCCCCGTCAAGATCGAGATTAATTTCAATTACAAGTATCCTGGGCTCATGATATAGAATTGCAGTATTTATCAAATCCTTGATATATGTTTTAAGTGTTGTATTCAAGGGTTCAAATGAGAGTTCGTTGAGATTACATCCGTACTCGGGCTGCATAATTCTTTCACCAGGCCTTGTCGATAATAATATTTCAAGGCTCTTTTTGATATCTTCCTCATCCGAAGTAATTAATACTCCTTTCCTCTCTTTTGAAAAGGCAGGCGGAAAACTCCATCCTGTTCCTAAAAAGGATGTTTGTTGTTTTTTATCCATATCAAAATAATGTTATCCACTCAGTCATCCAATCATCTCTTCAACCAATTAAAACAGTTGGGCATCCGGCGATAATAGAACCGCCATGAGCAGTAGTATCACCCATTCTTGCAGCAGGCATTCCGCCAATCATTACAGATGAGGACCCCATCACAATCGGATCAACAGGACCTGCACATGTGATCATATCACCCACTCTTGCAGCAGGCATTCCGCCAATTAATACAGCAGGACAGCCTGGTGGCATAATGGGACCTCCAATATGTGGTGGTCCGCCCGGATTAACCATCGGGCAGGTATGCATATCACCGACTCTTGCTGCTGCTGCCATATTTTATTCTAGTTTATTTGCACTAAAGATCCTTTAACTACTGCAACGGCATCTGTTGAGAGTTCAGCTCCTGACCCTCCTTCTGCTTTAAATTGCGCGCCTGCTTTTTGAAAAATATTAGTACCCTCAATAGTTATATCCCCTTTAGCTTTTATATTAATATCCCCACTGCTTTCCATATTTATTCCATCCGCTGTCATTTCAATTTTATTATCATTTTCGTCAATAATAATCAGTGAGCCCTCATCTTCGCTTAAAACTATTTTATTCCCATTTGGTGATGATACTTCAATGTTATTTTTTTCATCATTGAAAATTAATTTCAATTCACTACGTGTAATAATACCCTTTTCATGATTTTCATCACTGGCAGGAATAGGTGCCGGTTTTGCGCTACTATTCAGACTGCCTAAAACAATCGGATTGCGAGGTTCATTATTTAAAAATCCTAAAACAACTTCATCACCAATTTCCGGTCTGAAAAATACAGCTCTTTTATTTCCTGCATCAGGGATGGCCACCCTTGCCCAAATACCGTCCTGCCTATTATCAATCATAGGCATTTTTACCAATATCCTGTCTTCACCATCCGGATCATCCTGTAATCTTGTTACTATTCCTATTTGCAAACCTGAAACAGCAGGCAGCAGACCAGAAGCAAAAGTTTCAATAATATCATTTCCGGAAGAAAACCATTCTTCAGATAATCCTATCTGTGCATTTGTAATCCAGTTTCCTTCAGCTATTTCGTGACTTATTGCAGACACAAAAGCATTTCCGTTAAACCGATCACCTAAACCTTTCAATTCAATAATATTTCCAGGTTTAATATCTGCAAAACCCTGGAATTTAATTCTTCCTCTTATTTTTGCTAACCGACTCTTTAATAATTTAGAATCTGCCCAGGCTTGTAATTCCTGGTCTTTAATCTGACCGGAATGGTGTAAGTTAAGAGTTCCAATACCCATGACATCAGAAAGATTTTCAGTATTAACATTCCCAAGTTTTGGTAATTCAGGCGCTTCACCTTCTGATTCAATTATTTCCTGGGTAGATGAATCCCATGAACTACTGCATACAGCACTATATTGGTCCCTGGCATCCATTTCGGCTTCAAACTCCAGAATTGTCGCACCATAAATAAGAGATAATTTCGGTTCCTGGGTTATATCCGGTTTATTTATAGAAACTTTGCCATCATCTACAAAAACCAGTTTACAATTAACATCCGTACGGCATAACATAAAATCCCAGTCTGTGGAATAATATTGAACTAACTCCTTATGTACTACATCTGTGGCTTCAATGTTTTTCTTTAAATCATATTTGCCTAGCATTTCTTCAATAACATCACTATCAGAGCTTTCATAGAAATAGGCACTCTGCCTTCCAACAGTCATGGTTATTGCTTTATCTTTACAATCAATAATCAGAACCGATGGATTCCCATCTTTTACTTTAATGCCATGTTTGATAATAATACCTTTGAAAATTGGTGATTCTTCGGAATGATAACCGGCAAGTATTTCAATTTCTTTACCTGGTATGAAATCTTCTGTATTGCTGACTTCAAAATCCTCTTTAGATGCATCTCCATCCAGTATGGTTATTTTTGCTGTTGGAATTTTATTGACTTCTTTGAATACTTTAACCGAGAGGATCTGATATATGCTATTAATAGTTTGTCCATCTAATAAAATTGTAAATGTTATTAGATCATCAGATGCTGGAGTCAGTATTATTCTTTGCTTGCTCATTTCGTAGTTTTATCTGTTGGTGGAAAATAAATTTTATCACCAGCTTTCAACTTTCTGAAATTTTTTAGCTTATTAACACGTGCTATTTCCAAATAATATGACGAATCTCCGTAAATTTTATATGCCATTAAAGGCAGGGTATCGCCTTCCTTCACAGTTCTGACATGAGTAAGATCAGGAGAACTTTTATTATTTTTCAAATCGGCCAGGGTACTTTCAGTGAATTCTAAAAAACTTGCACTGATTATTGCTCTTAAGGGAGTTCCGTCAGGTCGGAATAATTCATATTTAATTGTCATTGATTTAAGGACACAGGAGGCAATGAATGTACCCCATAGTAGTATAAGATAAAAAGGCCTGTGAATTTCCCCAAAAAATCCAACTGTATATTTAAATAGTTGTATGTCAGCAAATACTTCTCTTTTTTCTCCTGACGCACCTGTTCCATCAATAATGAAATCAAAATTATATATTTTAGAATCTATATTTTTGAATTTAGGGATTGAAGTTGGATTTCCTGGAGCTGGTTCAATACAGAAGTTCACGGTATGTTGTACTGAAAATGATTCCGGATTAAACATAGCCATATAAAAACTTACCGGCTGACCTGCCTGGGTAAGCTCCGGTTTAGTAAAAGCTAAGATTTTAAGTTTTGCCAGTTGTCCTTCCATCTATCTTTCCGATTTATTTTTTAGGATCTCCAATACCTGATCCACACATTCAGAAACAATTTTTTGAATATCAACTGCAGAGCTATCTGAAACATCTGTTAATGGGCGGTCTGCTTTATTACTTCGGTCATCTCCACTATTTACTGTAGTTTTAATAACCACTTCTTTAATTTCTAAGGGCATTCATTAAATTGTTTTAAAATAATTATAGCTTAATTCAATAGTTTCGATAAATACAGAATTCTGTTCAGCATTCATTTCAGATACAGACCATTTTACAGGCCAGGCATTAATCACATCCCAACTCATAAGGGGATCATGTTTTTCGTCTAAAAGATCAATAATCAGATCAACAGGTTCTATTTTCAGATTCCGGAAAGCATTCATACACCATTCAATAATTCCCGAATCAACAAGTAATCCTCTTTTTAAGATCAGATTGGAATACCTGGTTCCCGACGGCAAAACATGTTCAAATCTGTTTTCGCCACCTTCTTTAATGGTTTTTGTTTGCATATCAATATTCAAACCAGATACGGATTGAAATCGGCAATCATTATCATTACCTATTCCCAGAAAAGTAACTTTAAAATGAAAACTTACCGGCGGAAAATAACCTCCTGCCATTTGATTATTCATTTTGAATTGTTAATCCTTCATGAACAAGTTCAATACTTTCAATTGCTGATTCATTTCCGTCTGCCTTTAAATCTGTCGGCTGCACTTTGGTTGGCCATGCATTTTTTACTTTCCAGATAACAACTGGTTCATGTTCCTCATTCAGGAGACTAATAATGATGTCTCTGCGTTCGATTTTGTTCAGTTTAACTGTATTCCACCAGTTATAAAATTCGTTATCTGATTTAAAGGTGCCACGTTTTAGTGTTATATTACTATATTTTTGCATTCCGGGCATTTTTCTCTTGGAGTATTCCGGACTTGCACCATCGCGGTATTCGATAACTTCTGTTTCAACATTAAGTCCGGAGACTTCTGTAAAACCTATTTTAGTTCCTGCCCAGTCAACCTGGAAATGAAACTTTGGTAAAGGATATTCGGCCATGATTTTATATTTTAATTTAATAATTTACTTACTTAACTGTTTATTCATATTATTATATTCAATTATCAAGCTTGCTGCATTTTATGAGAGAATTTCAGGATAATAAATTCAGCGGGACGAACTGTTGCGATTCCTATCTCGATATTCATTCTGCCCTCCAATATATCCTGAGCAGTCATTGTCTGACCTAAACCAATTCTTACATAGAAAGCTTCTTCTGGTTTTGCACCAGAGAGCGCACCTTGTCTCCACAGATTTGTCAGGTAATTTTCAATTATAGCCCGGATTTTTACCCAGGAGTTTGCATCATTGGCTTCAAATACTGCCCATGAAGTTGATTTTTTTACTGATTCTTCAACCATATTAAAAAACCTCCTTACGGAAATATATCGCCATTCATTATCGTTACCTGCAAGAGTACGGGCACCCCATACCATTATGCCTTTACCTTCAAATGACCTGATAGCATTAATGGATTTTCCCGCTACAGGGTCAACATTTAAACCTTCCTGATCATCATTTGTTATTTTCTTTGAAGTACCAATAACTAAGTTTAAACTCACATTAGCAGGTGCTTTCCAGACTCCTCTATCTCTATCGACTTTTGCATAGACTCCTGCTATGGCTCCACTTGGAGGGATATTTACAGTAAGCTTATTTATTGATGATTTAATCCTGTTGAATAATTCATTATTGTCTTGAACAATATCTTCATCACTTATTTTTTTCCCATTCAGATCTCCTGCTTCTTCAATACCATTGGAGCCCTTTGTTACATGAGAAATTGTTACGTTTATATCAAGATAATGATAATTAATTGTTGTTTTTAAATACGGGTAGTAAACCGCACCATATTTTAAATAATCATTTCCAATATTTTGTCTTAGAATATCACACGCTGTATCAGAATCATTATAAGTATCAATGATAGTAAAACGATCTTGTAGTTTGTGGCATTGAGATAAAGCTTCTTTAAATAAATCGTAAAAAATATTTGCAGTACCTAACCCTTTTGCATCAGGAAATAATATAAGTGTTGGTTCATCTTCCTGTTCTAATATTTTTAAACCACCTGTTGATGCACCAAGGTCAGTTTTACTTATACTCCTGATATTTTCACCATCCATATATTTTCCTACAGAAATAATGTAACATGAACCTCCTCCATTGGCAAAGTACATAAGTAAACTAAAGTACATTAAGAACTTTGATGGCGTTTCAGGTTCATTAGCTTCTATAGTTCGTTTAACTATATTTTTATCATTATCAGTTATGTCCGTAATTTTTACAGTGATACCTGTTTCAATCGGTGGGCCTCCGAATAATTCCTCATATTCCAACAATGATGAAATCCTAGTTGGGATCTTAATAAGAGATTTCCCGTTTTTCATTGCTTTTTCGGTATATCCAATAAAAGCAGGAATTGCCGTTTCCACCTGTGATACAGATGCGGGGATATTAGAGATTTCTTCTATGTATACCCCAGGTGCTTTGTAATTTGCCATAATGGATTCTTTTAATTTGGTTTATAATTATTATATATATATATAGATTTCAGCATCAGGATTATCTATTGTTGGATTTGGAAGATTTTCAATTAATATATTTGTATCGTTTCGTAACTGTAATTCTTTTTTGGGTATTTCACTAAACGGCAAAGGCTCAGGCGTTTCCTCTTCAATCGGTATTGAAACTGATTTAAATATCCTTATATTATCATCAGGTTTGGGTATAACTTCTTTGAAAAAATATTGTGGCGATATTGCATTGTCAACTATTTGTAACCCGGGATAATCATTTTTACAAACAACATAATATTTCCATTGCACAGATTTCCGGCAGAATTCAATTTCATAGTTGTGTCCTTTAGCATAATTGAATGAATGTGAACTATCTGAAATAATATTGATTATTCCAAAGCAGTTTTCCGATATTAATTCATTATCAATATATATTTCCTCTTCAATATCTGCGGACTTAACCTGGAAAAAGTATTTCCCTTTATCATACCCTTTCAAATTTATCTGCTCCTTAAAAAACCCGGAACCAGGCCCTGTTTCTTTTAGTATTTTTTTATATACTTCCTGTCTGTAGCTATCACTTATAATTAATTGTGCCTCATTTTTTTTTGAAGTAAATTCAAAATTAAAAACAGAAGGTTTAACAGGAATTACGAGCTCATTTAATGATGCATTATTGTGCAGATCTATATTATCATAATAGAAAACGGTTTTTTCAGAAACACCTGAAAGGGCAGTCAGGTCAGTAAAATTACTGAATTTGGAATTTTTTAATTTTAATTTAAACGATAAATTAGTGTATTCATTAATTGAAACAAATGGTTTTTCCGGTGAAGCGGGATTGTAGTTAGCATCAAGTAGTACCTTATATTTTAAGACGAAACCACAATTATTTTGCCTGAACAGTAAATGGTATTTTTGCAAAAGTTTGTAACACTCTATTGTTGGTTCTATTTTGAAATCTTCGGAATAACCGCTATTGTAATAGTTATGCCTGATCTTAACTTCGAATAACGCTCTGTAGATGGACCTCATTTTATTCACTTATCTGTGAAATTCTGATTAATAATCTCACTTCTTTTAGTTTTCTTAATTCCAACTTCTTCCTGGATTGATATAAACCTGACTTTATACATTACAGAGGGTTTATATTTAGCTCCCAATGTACCCCAAAGATGGTTTAGCTGTTCAAAATTCAGGATATATAGCTCAAGTACTAGCTTTTTAATTTCAGGGTTTAGAGTTGGTGAATTTTGAGGATTAAATACGTTTTTTGCCTGGAAAAACTGTATTATAAAGGAAAGAAATTTTAATGATTCATTGTAATTTTCACCAAAATTTGCAATAAACAAAATATATAAGTTTAATTTGATCTCTGGATTTGATATAATTAAAGAACCATTTAATTCCTGTGTATGAGGAGTCTGAGATTTTAAAACTTTTTCTTCTTCAATGTTAGCAAGAGTAATTATAATTGAATTTTGAGGCAGATGAACTGCAGATCCATCTTGTGCTACTATTTCAGCACATACTACTTTATCAACCGAGGAATCGTTGAGTTTTAGTTTGATATAATTGTTCAATTCCTCTTTAATGAAAGAAAGCACTTTATTAATCACATTATCAGTATTTTAGGATTTACAATAGTTGTCTTTCAGTAAATTGCATTGCGTTTCAACTGATTTAACTAATCCAATTTAATACTTTTTTTATGAATTTAACCAATTAATAGTTTTAATTTTTTGGATCTTTTGGGAACATTTACGGATTATTGATCATTTTCAAGAACTTACTTGTTTTTACGACATAAGAATAATAGGTTTTCATTTTATAGAGGAAAATAAAATTCTTCAAAGTGAAAAAATGTAGAATTAAGAACAAGGAATTTTTTCCTTTGAGACTTCTCCTCCATCAGCAAAACCGACAGAGGAATTATTGTGGGCCAGAGTACTTTGGCCATTTTAAAGAAAATTAATGTACTTACTTTTTGGACACTTACATACTTCGGATGAAGCAGTGCTAACCATAAGCTGCCTTCAGCAACCTACTGTATTCCAAAGAATAAAGGAATAGTTGCAAATATTATCTGAGAAGGCTTATGAACCTTTTTTACAGTGGCAATTCCAATAGCAGAGATAATTACTCCGCCTGCAAAACTGGCCTCAGGTGAAAAACACATTTTTCTTCCCTTTCCTTTAGTAAATATTAGCTAACTGGTCTAATTGAGAGACATTACAATAATCTCTTAATATTACACTAAATAATCGGATTTAGTAGAATCGCATTGAATTGCATATGTCCGTTGTATTCTGTTATTATGCGTGTTCTTTTCAAAAACAGGGATGTTCTTTGGGAGGCGTCCGGCATCAAGAGTCGTGCATCGTAAGTCGTATTCAGGTTTTCTTCAAAACAACTGCCCTGCTGGCAACCAATTTTGGTCGTTCTGTTACGGTAAAGCCCCTTGCAAGA
>Ga0214473_10000209_pt1 | contig 83320 bp, 77 predicted proteins | sample RVTome_7_FD_203509 | JGI IMG/M metagenome (GOLD analysis project Ga0214473, IMG submission 203509) | Soil microbial communities from uranium-contaminated site in the Upper Colorado River Basin, Wyoming, United States - RVT98D197 | ecosystem: Environmental > Terrestrial > Soil > Contaminated >... | reverse complement strand
GAAATCCTGCGGCTGCTGACCGGCACCTCGAATACCAATGGCCACACGGACGGCGCGGCCGGAGACTTGCCGCGCGGCAGCTTTGAAGAATACGACCTCGAAGCTGGCAAGCCCGAACCGGTGGCGTTCAGCGTCGGCGATCGGCCGTACGGCCTCAACACCTGCTCGGTGGCGTTTGGCATCATCTCCACCCCCACTGAGAAGGTGCCCGAGGGCATGCGCCGGGTGCTCATTCTTTCCGATCCAACCGTCGACATGGGTGCACTGGGCAAAGAGGAATGCGATCGGATCTTTGCGGCAATAGACCTGGCCGAGCGTTTGCAGATTCCGGTGGAGTGGCTGCCGGTGTCGAGCGGTGCACGCATCGCGATGGACAGCGGGACGGAGAACCTGGATGCCACGGCTCGCGTGGTGCGCCGCATCGTGACCTTTACGCAAGCCGGAGGTGTCATTCACATCATCGTGCAAGGGGTGAACGTCGGGGCGCAGAGTTACTTCGACGCCCTCAGCACGATGCTGCTGCACACCCGCGGCATTCTCATCATGACACCGGAAGCTTCAATGGTGCTGACCGGCCGCGCCGCACTCGAGGCCTCGGGAGCGGTTTCCGCTGAGGACGAGGTGGGGATCGGCGGTTTCGAGCGCATCATGGGACCCAACGGCGAGGCGCAATTCTACGCCCATAGTCTGGTCGACGCCTACCGCATCCTCTACCAGCACTACAGCTACACGTACGTAGTGCCGGGCGAGAGCGGGCCGCGCCGGTACGCCAGCGCCGACCCGCCGCATCGAGCTGTGACGGAGGCTCCGTACGAAAGCCAAGATGGTCAGGACTTCGACAACGTTGGTGCGATCTTTGACGACAGCACCAATCCGGGACGCAAACGTCCGTTCGCCATGCGTGAGCTCATGCGGGCGGTCATCGACGAGGACGGCGGGCATCTGGAGCGCTGGCGTTCCATGGTCGGAGCGGAAACCGCAATCGTATGGGACACCCACCTCGGCAGCCAGCCCGTCTGCCTGATCGGTATCGAAAGCCAGAATCTCACCCGCGAGGGCTATCGTCCGCTTGACGGCCCGTCGGTGTGGAGCGGAGCGACGCTCTTCCCCTTGTCGTCGAAGAAGCTGGCGCGCGCGTTGTATGCGGCCAGCGGAAACCGGCCGGCGGTCATTCTCGCCAACCTTTCCGGATTCGATGGCTCGCCCGAGTCGATGCGCAAGCTGCAACTCGAGTACGGTGCCGAGATTGCCCGGGCGGTGGTGAACTTCGATGGGCCACTGCTGTTTGTGGTGGTGTCTCGTTATCACGGCGGCGCCTATGTGGTGTTTTCGCGGATGCTCAATGATCGCCTGCGGGCGGCGGCGTTGGAAGGCTCGTATGCCTCGGTCATCGGTGGCTCCGCCGCCGCCGCCGTGGTTTTCACCCGTGAAGTGCGGGCGCGCGCCGCGGCCGATCCGCGCATCGTTCAGCTGCGGCAGAAAGGTGGGCCACGGGAAGAGCTGGAACGTACACTGGCGGCGGTGACGATCGAGAAACGAGCTGAGCTGGCGGCGGAGTTCGACGCCATCCATTCAGTTCAGCGGGCCCGAGACGTGGGTTCATTGGAGAGTATCATCGCGCCCAGACAGTTGCGGCCGTATTTGATCGAGCTGTTGAATATGGAATCGGCGCGGCCGGTGGGCCCTGCCGTGAGCGACCGGGGCGAGCTCCGCCTGCCGTCGTCATAGCGCGGCGTGGGTTGACGAGTCAGGCGCTCCACAAGTAAGAATCAGTTGAGGGGTCAATCAAGTGTCCGACAACTCATACCCTGCGCATCCCGGATATGATCCGGCGATGGCGGGCAAACAGGCGGAATGTGACGGCGGCGGGCCCATAGAAGGTATACGATTCGCCGCGCGCCAGGATTTTACCGGCACACTCACCGGCGAGTACGTCGATCATGGGGAGCCTCCGTGGCGCTGGTACCTGATGGTGGATCTCCTCAAGAAGCCTGAGAATTACGTCTGGGATTCCGTCTGGTGCGAGTCCGGGAATCTGTTCCTGATTGAAGACTGAATCGACAATCCCCTCTCGGTTTACTCACCAAGACCCCTGTGCTAGCTGGTTTTTGTAGACGCCTCGCTCAACAGGAGGTCGTATGTCGGGGCATTCCAAGTGGAGCTCGATCAAGCATAAGAAGGCCGTCAAGGACTCGCGGCGGGGCAAGCTGTTCAGCAAATTGATCAAGGAGATCACGGTGGCGGCGCGCCTTGGGGGTGGCGACCTCAATGCCAATCCACGCCTGCGCACGGCGGTGACCACGGCGCGCGAGAACAGCATGCCCAATGACAACATCGATCGCGCGATCAAGAAGGGAACCGGCGAGCTCGAGGGCGCCCATTACGAAGAGGTGAGTTACGAAGGCTACGGGCCCGGCGGTGCCGCGATCATGGCCAGCGCCCTGACGGACAACCGCAATCGCACCGTATCCGAGCTGCGCCGCATTTTCGAGAAACACGGCGGCAACATGGGCGCCGCCGGATGTGTGGCATGGATGTTCCACAAACGTGGCGTCCTTACCGTGGAGAAGAGCAAGGCCGACGAGGACCGCATCCTGGAAGTGGCCCTCGAAGCCGGCGCCGATGATGTGAGTGATGCCGGTGAACATTGGGAGATTGTGACGGCGCCGGAGCATTTCGAACCGGTAAGAACGGCCCTGCGAGCGGCCAAGATCGAGCCGGCCAGCGGCGAAGTGACCATGGTTCCAGAAAATACCGTGACGCTGACGGGCAAGGACGCCGAGCACACTCTGAAGCTGCTCGAAGCCATCGAAGATCACGACGACATCCAGAACGTGGCCTCTAACGTCGACATCCCACAAGAAGAGCTGGAACGCCTGAGCGCAGCGTGACCACCGACGGCCGGATTGCTCTTGACTCCGAGCGATAAGCGATACGCGATAAGCGAAGGTGCGGCAGTGCGGGTGCTGGGTGTGGATCCCGGAACGGTGGCCACCGGCTGGGGGGTGATCGACGAAGTCGAGCGGCGCTTGATCTATGTGGGCGGCGGCGTGATCCGCGCCCGTGGTCCGCTGGCCGAGCGCTTGGCGCTCGTGCACGAAGAGACCAAGCGGATCTTGCTGCAGTTCACTCCTGCCTGGGTAAGCCTCGAAAAGACTTTCGTGGGAGAAAACGTGCAGAGCGCCTTTCGCCTGGGCGAAGCCCGAGGAGCCATCCTGGTAGCCGCGGCGCAAGCCGGCGTCGCCGTGCGCGAGTACAGTCCGGCGGAAATCAAAGTGGCTGTGGCCGGCAGCGGACGCGCCGCCAAGAGCCAGATGCAGACGATGGTGGAACGCTTGCTGGCGTTGCGTGCGCCGGTGGCCAGCGACGAGGCCGACGCGCTCGGCGCCGCTATTTGCCACATCCACACGCACAGCTTCCAAGTCGTGGTGAATGCGCAGCATGTGGGAAGGCGAGTGTGATTGATGGCGCTGCCGCCGCCCAGGAGAGCCGCTACGCGGCACGCCTGGGCTACGGTGGGTAACGCCTACGGCGTAGAAAAGATCGAGTACGGGACTTCGCGCTTCGTTTTTTCGACTCCTCGCGGTACTGTAGGCGCTCATGATCGCACAGCTTGCAGGTTCCCTGGCGTACAAGTCCCCGGAGCATCTCATCGTTGATGTGCAAGGGGTGGGCTACCAGGTCTTCGTGTCGCTGAACTCCTTCTACCGTTTGCCGGAGCCTGGCGGCCGCGTGGAGTTGTTTATCCATACCCATGTCCGGGAGGACGCCCTGCAGCTGTATGGCTTTGCGGATCGCAACGAAAAGGAACTGTTCCTGCTGCTGCTCGGAGTGTCGGGCATCGGTCCCCGTTTGGCTCTGAACATCCTGTCAGGTACGCCGGCACAGGAACTCCAAGGCGCGTTGGAGGCCGGCGACCTGGTGCGCCTCGTCGCCATTCCCGGCGTGGGCAGGAAGACCGCCGAGCGACTCGTGGTGGAGCTGCGCGACAAGGTGAAGCTGCTCAAGGGCACGCACGCCGGTGACGACGGCCAGCGGCCTTCGGGTGTGGAAACCGAGGCCGTATCGGCGCTGCTGAATCTCGGCTATCGCCGCAACGAAGCGGAGCGCGCCGTCAAAGCGGCATTTGCCGCGGGAGCAACGGACATTGAGTCGGTGATCCGCAGCTCCTTGAAACGGGTGGGGGCATGAATCCGGACGACCGCATCACCGCCGGCCAAAGTGTGGATGAGGACCTCACCCTCGACACCACTCTGCGTCCCCCTTCGCTCGCCGAGTACGTCGGCCAGGACAGCGTCAAGGCCAACCTTCAGATTGCCATCGACGCGGCGAAAGGGCGCGGCGAAAGCTTGGATCATCTCCTCTTGTACGGGCCGCCGGGTCTAGGCAAGACATCACTGGCGCACATCATTGCGCGTGAAATGGGAGTGAACATCCGTACGACGGCAGGGCCGGTCATTGAACGTCCCGGCGACTTGGCGGCCATCCTCACCAATCTGGACGCCGGTGATGTGCTGTTCATCGATGAGATCCACCGGCTCAGCCACGTGGTGGAGGAAATCCTCTATCCGGCAATGGAGGACTACCAGATCGATGTCATCATCGGGCAAGGACCGTCGGCGCGATCGATCAAGCTGGATCTGAAGCACTTCACCCTCATCGGCGCGACCACCCGTGCCGGTTTGCTGACCTCTCCGTTACGCGACCGCTTCGGCGCCAGTTTCCGGCTCGACTTCTACACCCCCGAGCAGCTCTCCACCATTGTGCGGCGCTCGGCCCGCATTCTCAACGTGCCGATCGAGGATGCCGGCGCCACTGAAATCGCACGGCGGGCGCGCGGCACACCGCGCATCGCCAATCGGCTCCTGCGCCGCGTCCGTGACTTTGCCCAGGTGCGCGCCCAGGGTGTGATCACCGCTCCGGTTGCAGATCAGGCATTGCACATGCTGGAAGTCGACCAGCGCGGCTTCGACAAGATGGACCGCATGATCCTGCTGACCATCATCGACAAGTTCAGCGGCGGCCCGGTTGGTCTCGATACGCTGGCAGCGGCGATCAGCGAAGAGGCCGACACGATCGAGGATGTCTACGAGCCCTTCTTGATCCAAGAAGGCTATCTCAGCCGCACGCCGCGTGGCCGCATGGCGACGCCGCTGGCGTTTACGCACTTTGGGAAGGCCCAGCGCAGCCAATCCACCCAAGGCAAGCTATTCAATACGTACTGATGGGCGATTTCGGCAAACTGCTGATCCTGTTCGGCGTGATCCTGATCGTCGTGGGGGCGGTGCTGACCGTTGCCGGCAAGATCCCCTGGCTGGGCCGGCTTCCCGGCGACATCACCTACAAGGGTGAGCACGTCACGTTCTACTTTCCGATCGTTACGTGCCTGCTGGTCAGTGTGGTGTTGAGCTTGCTCTTCTATTTATTCCGGCGCTGAGGCGCTGCGGTCTTCCGCGCTTTGCAAATCTGCATTTTGAATGCATAATTGCATGCATGGTGGCGCGGTACATCACACGGGCGTTGCAGCCTATCTTGCTGCGAGCGGCACGGGAGTTCCCGGTGGTCGTACTGACCGGGCCGCGGCAATCAGGAAAGACTACGCTCTTGCGACACTTGTTTGGTGCGGGTTACCGGTACGTCTCGCTGGAGCTACCAGACACCCGCGCCGCAGCGGCCACCGACCCGCGCGGCTTCCTGGCCCTGAATCCCGCACCCGCCATCTTCGATGAGGTGCAGTATGCGCCGGAGTTATTGCCGTACATCAAAGAACGAGTGGACGAGCAGCGCACGCGCCACGGGCAGTACCTGCTGACCGGTTCACAGCACTTCTTGCTGCTGGAGCGAGTGACCGAGTCGTTAGCGGGACGGGCAGCGCTGTTGCGCTTATTGCCCTTGTCGCAACGCGAAGAGGAGGGGCACCCGAACGCATTGCTCCCGTGGGAGACCCAGCCACGCCTTGCCGCGCGCAAAGGCGGCGCGCTTGCGCAGCTGTGGAGAGACTTCCTCCGTGGCGGTTATCCCGAGCTGGTTGCGGAGCCACAGCGCGACCAGACGCTGTGGCATTCGAGCTACGTCCAGACGTACCTGGAGCGTGACGTCCGCTCGATCCGGCAGGTGGCTGACCTGGTGCAGTTTCAGCATTTCCTGCGTGCGCTGGCGGCGCGCAGCGCTCAACTCGTCAACCTGACGGATCTTTCCCGAGATCTCGGCGTTGCCGTCAACTCTGTCAAGGCCTGGTTGTCGGTGCTGGAGGCCACTTTTCAGGTCATGCCGCTGCGGCCGTACTTCGCCAACGTGGGCAAGCGGCTGGTGAAGTTGCCCAAGATCTACTTCACCGGCGTCGGTACGCTCTGTTACTTGGCCGGAGTGCGCGATCCGGAGCACGCGGCCGCCGGACCGATGGGCGGAGCTATATTCGAAACGGCCGTATTATCGGAAATCGTCCGCACCCTCGTGCACCGCGGCATCGAGCCGCAGATCTACTTCTGGCGTACCGCCGCTGGGTCGGAAGTCGATTTCGTGGTCGAGCACGACCAGAAGCTGATTCCGATTGAGGTGAAGCTGTCGGCAACACCACGGCCCCAGATGGCCGCTGGCATTTCGGCATTCCGGAAGGATCTCGGCCGCCGTGCTGTACCGGGCTACGTCATCCACCCCGGCGATATTCGCCTACCGCTCGGGCCGGATGCGATCGCGCTGCCGTTTCGGAAACTGTGAGAGCGACGGAGGCGGAATGCTTGCGGGGATCAAGCAGCACGTGATCCGAATACAGCGCGCCAAACCAGCCCAATCGACGAACTCGGTTCATCCGCGCCCGGAGAGGATCCAGTCGATCACCAGCAGGGCGAGCGGATGACAAACGGGGCCCGCATCGACCGCGAGCGTTTGATTGAAACCGCCACACTCGCTAGGTTGGGTCTCTATGAAAAACAATGGGTTCTTTCGTTTCCAGGGCACGCCTGGCTACATCGCGTCGGGGCCGCTGGTCGACGCGGTCAATTGTGCCATCGCTCTCGAGCGGCCGATACTGCTCAAAGGCGAGCCCGGGACGGGAAAGACGGTGCTCGCCATGCATGTCGCCGAGGGACTGGGCATGCCGATGCTGTCATGGCACATCAAGTCGACGACCAAAGCGGCGGACGGGCTCTACGTGTACGACACGGTTCAACGCCTGAACGACAGCCGCTTCCAGGGCGGCGACGTGTCGGACATTCGCCACTACATCAAGCTCGGCCCGCTCGGCCAAGTGTTCGCCGCCGAGCAACGCCACGTCCTGCTGATCGACGAGATCGACAAGGCCGACCTGGAGTTCCCGAACGATCTCCTCCGTGAGCTCGACGAAATGCGCTTCACGATCATCGAGACGAGCGAGGAGATCGTCGCGAAGCAGCGGCCGGTCGTGCTCATCACATCGAACAACGAAAAGGAGCTTCCCGACGCATTCCTCCGTCGTTGCATCTTCCACTTCATCGAATTTCCGGATGCAGCGCTGATGCGCCAGATCATCGCCGTGCATCACCCGCACCTCAACGCCAAACTCCTTGATCAGGTGCTGATCAAATTCTACTGGCTGCGCGAGCAGAACGAGCTGCGCAAGAAGCCCTCGACGGCCGAGCTGATGGATTGGATCAGCGCCCTGCTCCGTTCCGGCATCTCCCTCGACAAGGTCGAAGCGCATATCCCCTTCATCGGCGCGCTGCTGAAGAAAGAGCAGGACGTCGACGCGTTACAACAGTACGACGCCAAAGGCGGGCGGTACCCGAAGAGCTGGCAGGACCTCGGGCCAAGGTACAATCAGTAGGGCTCGCCACCGCTCTTGGCATTGAGAGGATACAGCGCAGCGCAGTCATAGGATCTCCGCGTTGGTCGAAGCCGAGACGTGCTGGTTCCTCGCTGTGGACTTCGACCAGCAGTCGTGGATGGAAGACGTTGGCGCGTTCGTGGAGACCTGCCGGACCGCGCGCATTCCGATGGCCGTCGAACGATCTCGGTCGGGCAACGGTGCGCATGCATGGTTCTTCTTTACCGCGCCGGTTCCGGCGGCTTTGGCGCGCAAGCTGGGGCCGGTTCGCTTTTCCATCGATTCCAAGAAAGAAACCACACGACGGCCCTTCGCCCACCGCCTGATTGTCCGGGAGACGCAGTTCCGCCTTGCTGGCGATGCGCACCGGACGCCCATTCAGGATTTGTATCGGGCGCTCGCTACTGACGAGCCGCGAAACCAGCTCATCGTCAATGACGTGCTCAATGCTCTCGAAGAAGGCCGGTCGCCGATCCTCCTTACCGAACGAAGGGACCATCTCGAGTACTTCGAGGCGCAGTTGCGTCCTTAAGGAACCGCTGCCCTGGCCCAGTACGGCGCGGCTTGTGTAAGGGTGGCGAACCTGCTCCAAAGACGTGCGTGGCGGCTCCGACGACAAAATCCATCCGGTCACTGGTGCAATCGGGCCGATACACCCTGACGATCCACGCAGAGCGGGAGCGCCAGGCCGACAAGATCACCACTGGGGAGTTGGAAGCGGCTCTACAGAGTTGCGACCTGATCGAGGACTACCCAGAGGATGCACGTGGACATAGTTGTCTCGCGTTGGGCTTTGCCGGCACCCGGCCGGTACACACCGTTGGCACGATCAAAGATGATCCGCGTGAGCTTCTGCTGATTACGGTGTATGATCCCAGCCTGCGCCCGGAAAAATGGGACGTGGGTTTTCGCCGACGGAGGAAGTCGTGAGCAAGCGTTATAACAAGTGCCACTTCTGCGGGGGAACGGTCGTGGAGCAGCGCGTAGTAGTGGACTACCGCTGGGGAGATGAACTGCTGGCCATCATCGAAGACGTGCCTGCGGGGGTGTGCGACACTTGCGGCGAGCGTTATTTCAAGGCGGCGGTCGTGAAGGCGATGGAACGTACTGCGAACTCTCAGGCAAGAGCACGAAGGACGATCGAAGTACCCGTGCGTCAACTTAAGGTCGCGTAGCTCCATGCTTGGATGCGCTGGTGGCGTCATTTGACGCTGCCCCTTTCGCCGTCACGCCAGCTGCATCGACGACCACCCCAAGGAAGGCCTCGATCCGCTCCCGCAACGCCTTGACCGGACGCACCTCCCCTCGCTCCCATTCTGCTACCGTACCCGGGCCGCTTGGCCAGACCTTTGCAGCGGAGCAGCGCCACGTCCTGTTGATCGACGAGATCGATAAAGCCGACATAGAGTTCCCGAACGACCTGCTGCGCGAGCTTGACGAGATGCGTTTTTCGATCGTCGAAACCAGCGAGGAAATCATCGCCCGCCACCGGCCGGTGGTGATGATCACCTCCAACAACGAGAAGGAGCTGCCTGACGCTTTCCTGCGCCGCTGCATCTTCCATTACATCGAGTTTCCCGACCCCGGCCTGATGCGGAAGATCATCGCCGTGCACCATCCACATCTCGACGCGAAGCTTCTGGATCAGGTGCTGATCAAGTTCTACTGGCTGCGGGAGCAGAACGAGCTGCGCAAGAAGCCCTCGACGGCCGAGCTGGTAGACTGGATCAGTGCCCTGCTGCGCTCCGGAATGAGCATGGAGAAGATAGAGGCGCACATCCCACGCTGCTCAAGAAGGAGCAGGACGTCGACGCGCTGACGCGCTATGGCAAGCAGGGCGGGCGTTATCCGAACAAGTGGGCGGATTTGGGGCCGCGATACAATCAGTAAGAGGACCGCGGGTCGGTTTCGGAATCCGTCAAGCGGCGGTCTTGTGAGCAGCCAACAATCTGGCGTATACGTTCACATCCATTCCAAAGTGCGCAGCCTCGGCCAGGCACTCCGTGATCTCATGCTCGTCAGCGGGTGTCCGCTTTCGCTTTGCGCAAAGCTCGCGGAGCGCTTTGTCTAGCTTCTGCCGCGCCTTCTCTTCCATCTCCGACTGCGTCACCCATTTCTTCATGACTCCGGCCTCCTCTTCGGTGCGAAAATGACGGTCGCATCCTCCATCGGCTCGGTTCCCTTCTGCGCCAGGCACAAGATATCCACGGTCTCCGAGTCGAACGTGTACAGCACACGGAACCGCCCTGCGACCGAAAGACGCCACGTTGCATCGGGACACCACGAAACGGCCTCGCGAAGCTGGCGCCGAGCGTTCTCGGGCGGGCCAGGGTTCGTGGCGAGCGCGCCAATCTCGCGCACGATCTTTGCGTAGTCCGATGCCCGCAATGAGCGATCCATCGCCTTCTCAAAGCCGGCAGGATACCGGATTATCCACTGCTTGGCACTCATGGCTCGATTGATACCGTATCCCGGCGGCAGTGGAAACTATTTCGGCACAAGGGATCCAATGTGCCCAACAAGGTGCGGAGGCGCTCCCCTATCCCCCTGATTGGGCATGCCTCACCTCGTTCCCACTTGGCAACTATGGCCGCATGCACCCCAAGCCGGGCAGCCAGCTGCCTCCTCGTCAGCCCGGCGGCGATCCGGGCCACCTTGAGCTGGCCAGGGAACCCATCAGTTCCGAATCTATTCTCCGTTCAGGAGGCCTGCGGGCCTCCTGAACGGAGTTGACGCAGATCCGCGAGCCGCGTCTCGACATCGAAGGCGTCGGCGTCGTGCACCGGTCGTTTGAGGGCCCATTCGAGGATCGCGACCGCTCGGTTCCGGTCGATCGGCCCGTCACCCGGGCGCACACCGTGACCGAGTACATCGGCGAGGCGCACGTAGCCCAGGGCGTGGTTGGGGTCCCGGTCGATGATGTCCATCAGGACGCGCTCGCCATCGGCCGGCTTTCCGTCCAGAAACAGAAAATCTCCGAGGTCTGCCAGAAAGTTGTCACGAAAATCCTCGTTCTCGTCGACAAACTGTGACAACACGTGCTCGCACAGTCGTACGCCTGCGCGCGCGTACTCCGGGTCGAGCCGGGCGGCATTCTGCAGCTCGATGGCGAAGTCCTGGATCCAGTTGAAGAGGCACTCGGTGCCATCAAAGACCACCGCCGCGTCATCGCAGCTGCGCATCTCAGGCTGCAGTCTTTGCTCGATGACTTCCCAGACCTGCTGCCAGCGGTCACACGCCGCCCCGTGCCGGTGAGCGTCCGCCAGTCGATAGCCTTCCTGCATCCAGTCGTCGAGCATTTCGAACGAAGGGCGGTCGGGGAGGTAGCGTTCCCACAGCTCGCAGGCCGCGAGGCCGACGAAATCTTCATCATAACGCGAGAGGCGGACATTACGGGCATCGATTTCCGCATACCAGACACACGCAATCGACCACGCGGAGGTTTGACCGGCGGCGAGCCCGCGGAGGTTCTCGGCCTGGCCGTCGATACCGAACCGGCTGAGTCGTTCGACAATATCTTTGGTCTCGAGCGCTGCCATGCGGCCCGGCGTCCAGAAGCGACCGGCCTTCTTGGGGTTGGTACGGCGGATTTCTGCAAACTCCTCTGACTCCTCGAAGAGCTTGGCGAGGACATACGGCTGGCCATGTGGCCTCCAGGGTTCGTAGTCGAACGGCGGCTCGCGCCCGGCCATTTTCTTGGCTTCCTCACGTGCGACCCGCGCGCCGTTCTCGTCCTTTTCAAGGCAGCACTTCTTGTACTTCTTGCCGCTGCCGCACGGGCACGGGGAGTTACGGCCGGCGGTGGCCATGCTAGTGTCTCGCCGAAAATGTTGCCATCAGGGCCGTTGCCGGCATGACTGGATAATGCCAGCGAGCCGGAGGGCACCGCAAGGTGTCAATCTGAAGGAGTCCAAGGGTGCTTGCTGGTCCTTGGATCAGGTGGTCTCCGAGGGTGGACCCGGGACCGGCTCTCGATCGCAGCGGGCAAATCGCCTCAGGTTCCACCGCCCGTGTCGAACCAAGCTTTCAGTTCTGTTTCTAGTAGATCGCGCAATTGCATGGGGTTTTCGTATGCGATGTGACGGAACGCGGCCAGATCGAAATGCACGCGGTTGCCCTTCTCATCTGTACGCTCCCATGGCGGGCTGCCCGGTGGAGAATTACGGTGAAATGTCAAAATGAACGGCACCCCGCGTGACTTTGCATATCCGATTTCGCAATAAACGTTTGGCTTTTCGTCGGTCAGGTCAGCGATCGCTAACTTTCAAGTTGCTCTCGAAACAGATCGAAGCGGGCCGGTCAGCGGCGCTTGTCTCGTGACGAGCGACGCAAGCGCCGTTCGAGCTCTGCGCGCGTGATCGTCTTCTGATTGCGGCGCTCTTCGATCAAGCGCCAGAATTTGTCGCTGCTGCCGAGTTCGAGCTACTCTCGATCGAGGCCTTCGACGCCGACGATCAGGGCGACGGGCTTGCGGTTGCGCATGACTACCACTCGGCCGCGCTGTGCCTGTTCAACGCAGGTGCTGAGATCGGATTTTTCGAGTGTGACCGTCTTCATAGGATTTCCTCAGTCGTCTTATGCGGCGGCTTATGACGTACCGCGCGGATCTTTAGCGTCTCCTCGGCCTCCTGGATATCATAAAACACACGGTACTCACCAATTCGCAATTCCCAGACCGGCGGCACGTGTTCCCACGGCGGGACGCTTTCCTGCGCCGCTGCATCTTCCACTACATCGAGTTTCCCGATCCCGGCCTGATGCGGCGGATCATCGCCGTGCATCATCCCCATCTCGATGCCAAGCTTCTGGATCAGGTGCTGATCAAGTTCTACTGGCTGCGGGAGCAGAACGAGCTGCGCAAGAAGCCTTCCACCTCCGAGCTGATCGATTGGATCAGCGCCCTGCTGCGCTCCGGCGTCAGCATGGAAAAGATAGAGTCACACATCCCGTTCCTCGGTAGCTTGCTGAAAAAGGAACAAGACGTCGACGCTCTCCAGCGCTACAGCAAACAGGGTGGCCGCTACCCGAACAAGTGGACGGACCTGGGGCCGCGCTACAATCAGTAACGTCAGCAGTCGAGGGCCGAGAGTCACAACCTCACCGCTAGCCCAGACCACTCTAGACTCTGAACTCTCGACTACTGACTGCTTCACCCGAAAAATGGTGGCGCACGATGTGACGGAAGTCAGCGGCGTCTGCGGCGCGGCTGATGGCGTCGCGGAAGGCACGCGTGCCGCGTACGGCTTGCAGATAGCGGCAGGCGAATTTGCGCATGAAGATCGTCCCCCACGGGTCGCCGTAGCGCTGGACCATGGCCGAGTGGTGGCGCAGGAGCAATGCGGTTTGCTCTTCGGTGGTCGGGGCTGCTGGTATGGGCTCGCGGCGCAAGGCCGCGGTAATCTCGCGAAACACCCACGGCCTGGTCAGCGCGGCGCGGGCGACCATCACACCTGCCGCCCCAGTCGTGCGTAGCGCGTTTACAGCCGAATCGGCATCACGAATGTCGCCGTTGGCAATCACGGGGATCCGCACGGCGCGTACGACTTCGGCAATCGCCTCGAAGTCGCACGGCGTATCATAGTTCTGATCCGCGCTGCGGCCATGCACGGTGACCGCTACGGCACCGTTGTCTTCGGCGGCACGGGCGACATCTCGAGCCGTGGTCTTGGCTGCCGATGGGCCTAGGCGGATCTTCGCGGTGACCGGAACATGCCCCGCGCCTCTGACGGCGGCACGCACCAGAGCCCCGACCGTGCCCGGATCGCGCAAGAGCGCTGCCCCGGCGGTGTGGCTGCCCATGATGCGCTTCTTGGGGCAGGCGAAGTTTAGATCAATCACCGACACTTCCATTGCGGCCAGCCGCTGGGCCGCGGCGTAGATCATGTCCGGATCGCGGTCCCAGATCTGCACCCCGAGCGGACGTACTTCATCTTCCACTCCTTCGAGCCGCTCGGGGCAAGTACGCGAGCTCAGCATCCATGTCCCGGCGCCGACCATTTCAGTAAACACCAACCCGCAGCCGCCGAGGTCGCGTACGATGCGCCGGAAGATGGCGTCGGTGAATCCGGCGATCGGCGCGGCGAGCACCGGCGTCTCCAGCACCAGCTTTCCAAGTTGTAACGGGCAAAACAGCATGAGGGGCGAATGTGTAGCAGCACGGCCGGCCGGTGCAAGCAGAGTAGCCGGTGGAGAGTAACCGGTAGTCGGTCACCGGTAGTCGGCCCAGAGGAGCAATTCCGGTCTTTTACCGACTACCGACTACCGACTACCGGCTACCGACGACCGACGACCGACGACCGACGACCGACGACCGACGACCGGCTACCGACCAGAGCGCGACCGGCCTATCGCCTATTGACCATCAACTCTCGACTATCGACTGTCGACTCTCTACTATCGACCTGCCATGTTTCTCGATCTCTTCTACGGCCTGCGCCAGGCCGGAGTGCCGGTGGCCATTCAGGAATGGCAGATATTCCTGCGCGCGCTCGAGGAGGGTCTGCACGGATCGAGCCTGCTGCGGTTCTACCATCTCGGGCGGGCGTGCCTGATCAAGAGCGAAACCTACTTCGACGCCTACGATCGCGTCTTTGCCCGGGTATTCAAAGGAGTCGAGGGAGCTTTGGGGGACGAGATCACCGAGAAGATTCTCAAGTGGCTGCGTGATCCGAAGAACTTCCCGAATTTGTCGCCGGAGGAACTGGCGAAGCTCCAGCAGCTGTCCGCCGACGAGCTCATGCAGCGCTTTCTCGATACTTTGCAGAAGCAGACTGGACGGCATGACGGCGGGGACAAGTGGATCGGCACCGGCGGCAAGTCTCCGTTCGGCCACAGCGGGCAGCACCCCACCGGCATCCGTGTCGGGGGCCAGAGTCGCGGTCGTTCCGCCATGAAAGTAGCGGAGGAGCGACGGTTCAAGGATTACCGTACGGACATGGCCCTCGATGTCAGACAGCTCAAGGTTTCCTTGCGGCGCCTGCGCCAGCTCACGCGCACCGGCGAGGCCACGGAGCTCGACCTCGACGAAACCATCGATGAGACCTGCAAGAACGCCGGCGAGATCGAGTTGGTCTTTCGGCCGCCGCGGCGGAATGACGTACGTCTGCTCCTGTTGATGGATGTGGGCGGCACGATGGAACCCTACTTCGAGCCCGTGAGCCAGCTTCTCGCCGCCCTGCACGAAGATCACAGCCTGCGCGATTTCCAGCCCTACTATTTCCACAACTGCATCTATGACGAGGTGTACACCAGCGCCCGCATGCTCGGAGGCGACGCCGTCCCTACCGGCGACATTCTGCGGCGGCTCGACAGCCGTTGGAAAGTGGCCCTGGTGGGCGACGCCGCCATGCATCCGGCCGAGTTGCTCGAACCCTACGGCAACATCAGCCCCCGGCGTACCTCAGCCACGCCAAGCGTAGTGTGGCTGCAGCGCATCGCCGGCCATTTCGCCCGCTGCGTGTGGCTCAACCCGGAAGGTCCTGCCTACTGGGAGGCGGACACTACCCGCCTCATCCGGCGCATCTTTCCGATGTTTCACCTCAGCGTGGACGGACTGACGCAAGCTTTGCACGCCCTAGTCGGCGCACGCGCGGCGTAGAGGCGGGCTTGGGGACTTGAGGGCGTGGAGTCTGACCCCTCAAGCCCCAAGCCTTCACCCCCCCAAGCCCTCATTCATCCCGGCAATGGCGTCCGCGAGAGCCACCAGGCGCTTGGCGTTTTCGACGTGCAGATTCTCGATCAGTTTGCCGTCGACCACCACCACACCTTTGCCGGCCTGCTGCGCCTCCGCTAAGGCCGCAATGATCTTGCGCGCCTGCTCGACGTCGTCCGCAGTGGGGGCGAACACCTCGTTGCAGGGCTCGACCTGGCTGGGGTGAATCAACGTCTTGCCGTCGAAGCCGAGCTCCAAACCCTGCTGGCAGGCGGCGCGGAAACCTTCGGCGTTCTGCAGGTCGAGATACACACCATCGACGATCGCCAGACCGAAGGTGCGGGCGGCCAGGAGGCAGATGCCCAGCGCTGGCAGCATCGGCAGCCGCAAGGGCGTGTGCAAGGCGTGCAGGTCCTTGGTCAGATCACTCGTGCCCATTACCAAGCACGCCAGGCGCAACGAGCTCGCGGCGATTTCTTCCGCGTGCAGAATGCCGAGTGGTGTCTCCATCATGCACCAGATCGCCGTCAACGACGGAGCTCCGTGCTTCTGCATGAGGCTCTCGACCGCGGCGACCTGCCGGGCGCTTTCGACCTTGGGTACGAGAATGGCGTCGGGGCCGACAGCACACGCCGCCGCCATGTCATCTTCAAACCATGGCGTGTCCAGCCCGTTGACGCGGATGATCATCTCCTTGCGCCCGTAGCCGCCACCGCGCACGGAGGCGCACGCCTGCTGGCGCGCCGCGGTCTTGGCGTCAGGCGCGACCGCATCCTCGAGATCGAGGATCAAGCCGTCGGCCGGGAGACTCTTGGCCTTCTCCTGGGCGCGGGCGTTGGACCCGGGCATGTAGAGAACACTGCGGCGGGAACGAGCGGTTGCGGCCATAGATCACATCGAAGGGTTCGTTGGTCTCGGGTGGCGTGATATATAGCTGCACTTGCCGCCCGCGAAAAGGGGGCGAGCTTCCAGTGCAAGAGAGAGCAGGAGTTCCCATGAAGTATCCCCGCGATTTCTTCAAGCCGTTGGCCATTGGCGCACCGGAGCCTCTGCGCGAGATCCCCGTGCGGCCATCGCGCATGATCCACTTCTTCGACCCGAGCAACGCCAAGATGGTAGCCAAGGTCCCCGAGATTGCCGCCAAAGTGGACATCCTGCTCGGCAATCTGGAAGATGCGGTGGCGTCCGACAAGAAACTCGCCGCCCGCGAGGGATTGGTGCAAGTGGGGAAGTCGGTCGACTTCGGCCAGACGCAGTTCTGGACCAGGGTGAACAGTCTGGACAGCCCCTGGGTGCTCGACGACCTCATCCGTCTTGTCGGTGAGATCGGCGATCAGCTTGACGTCATTATGATCCCCAAGGTTCAGGGCCCGTGGGACATCCATTACGTCGACCAGATCCTGGCCCAACTCGAAGCCAGGCATGGCATCAAGAAGCCACTGATGGTGCACGCGCTTTTGGAGACCGCCTCGGGGGTAAACCACGTGGAAGAGATTGCCGCCGCCAGCCCGCGCATGCAGGGCATGAGCCTCGGCCCGGCCGACCTCGCCGCGTCGCGCAGGATGAAGACCACGCGCATCGGTGGCGGGCATCCCGGCTATCTCGTACGCACTGATCCCGACCCAGCCAACCCCGAAGCGCCGCGGGTCACCGCTCAGCAGGACCTCTGGCACTACACCATGGCCCGCATGGTCGATGCTTGCGCCGCCAGCGGCATCCTGCCGTTCTACGGACCGTTCGGCGACATCGCCGATGCGGTCGGCTGCGAGGACCAGTTCCGCAACGCCTTCCTCCTGGGGTGTGTCGGCGCCTGGTCGTTGCACCCGAGCCAGATTGCCATTGCCCGCAAGGTGTTCAGTCCGGATCCGGCCGAGGTTGCCTGGGCCCGTCGCGTGGTCGAGGCCATGGGCGACGGCACGGGCGCCGTCATGCTCGACGGCAAGATGCAGGATGATGCTTCGGTCAAGCAGTGCAAGGTGATGCTCGACCTTGCGCGGCTCATTGCCGAGCGTGACTCGGACATGAAGGCGGCGTACGGGTTCTGAGCTGCTACTGTGGCCGAGATTCTTCGCGTGGCGCGCGGATTTCGGTTTGTCATTCCCGCAGTCTTCAGGCGGGAATCCATGGGCCGCCTGGATGCCCGCCAGAGGATTGCGGGCATGACGGGATCCCCGCCCGAGCCTTGGGTTGCGGGCGGCGCGCTGCGTTATTGAGGTTTATTAGTCCAGCAGCCAGGCCCGGAAGAAGCGCTCCAAGCTTCTCTGCGCCGCGCTCTGCATGCGTTGCAGCGCCAGCAGCTGGGGAATGCCACCGGGGTGGGCGGTGAGGTGGCGGATGAGCTTGCGCCAGTTGATGCCGCCGGTGTTATGGTCCACGAGATCGGCGGCCACTGGTAGCTCGGTGTCGGCGGAGTCGAGCACGGCGCGCACGGCAATGAATGGAATTCCGTTCTCCTGCGCAAACGCGGCAAGCGCTGCCCCTTCCATTTCCACCGCGACCGATCCGGTTCCCGCCGTGGCCGCGCGTTTCGCTTCGGCTGTGGCCAGCACGTGCGCACTGCACAAGACCGGCCCCATAACGGCATGAATCCCGGCGCGTTCGACGACCGCACGCGCCTGGTCCCGATGTCTGTCGTCGGTCGGGAACTGCGCGCCGGTGGAGTTCCCGATGACGGCGGTGGCAATGGTCAAATCACCGGGGCGCAGCGATGGCAGCAGTGCCCCCGCACATCCGGTCGACAAGAACAGATCGAACCCGCCGTTGCCGCACACTCCTTGCACGGCGGTGGCAGCGCACCGCTCTCCCACCGCCGTCTTGATCAGCCAGACTTCCCGCCCCGGCGCCTCACCACGCCACAGCGTGGTGTCCGCCACCCGCTCGCGTCTGACCCGGCGCAGGTGGCGCAGGACCGGCTTACATTCCCAGTCGAGGGCGGCGAATATGGCGACCCGTTCCACGCTGTTAGATGGGCTTGTGGGCTTGAGAAGAACCCTCAAGCCCAGCACCGAAAAGAACCAGACCTCTGGCATCTGTCCTCTGGCCTCTGTTGTCTATTCGTTCTCACCCAGAGAAATTCCACTTCGCCATGGTCCACAAATCGCGCCGGCTCTCGCCAAGCTTGCGGACCACCGAGGGCTCGAAGCCGGAATGCATCAGGCAATTCTGACATTTCGGATCGACACGTTTTTCCCAGTAATCCCAATCCACGCCGGTCCAGAACTCCTCCCAGGTCTTGTAGTAACCGCCCTCGATCAAATAGCAGGGGCCTTTCCAGCCTTTCGGGGTGCGGGTCGGATTGCCCCACGGGGTGCACGGATACTCCCGCTGGCCGGCGGCGAACTCCAGGAACAGCGGAGTGGAGTAGAGGCGGTACTTCTTCGAAAGCTCCAACACTCGTTTGAACTTCTGGTGCACATCCTGTTTGAAGAGGAAGTGGTTCTCCTTGATCTTCTCGTAGTGGTAACCGGGGGAGATCAGGATGCCGTCAACGCCGATGCCTTGCACGAACGCACACATCGCCTCGATCTCGTCCATGTTGGTTTCCCGGTAGATCGTGGTGTTGGTGCACATGTGGTAGCCGAGCCGCTTGCCTTCCTTGATCATCTCCACCGCTTTGTCGAAAACGCCGGCGCGGTCGGTGACCATGTCGTGCGTCTCGCGCATGCCGTCCAGATGAACGTTGATCGACAGGCGCCGGTGCGGCCGTCCCTTCTGGTAAAACCGTTCCAGGAGCAAGCCGTTGGTGCACAGGTAGATGTGGCGTTTGCGGGCGATGATGCCTTGGACCAGTTCCGCCAGCTCCGGGTAGATCGTCGGTTCGCCGCCGCAGATCGAGACCACGGGCGCCCCGGCTTCGTCCACCGCCCGCAGACAGTCCGGCAGCGGCAGCCAATCGCGCAGGTCACCGTTATACCGTTCCGGTGAGCAACCCAGGCAGGCAAGGTTGCAGGTGTGCAGCGGCTCGAGCATGAGCACGTAGGGGTAGCGCGTGTTGCCGCGCCACCAGTTGCGTAACTCCCAGCCGATCATGTCGGCCATGATGTGTGATGGAAATCGCACTCGGCACCCTCTTCTCGACAGATACGCGTATCTCAGGATGCGCTACTGCGGAACATCTCCAAGTGTTTGGCGGCCAGCTCGGCGGCACGCTGGCCGCTGCGGACCGCACTCTCGATCGTCGGTGGTAAGCCAGTATGTATCCAATCGCCGGCCAAGAACAAGTTGTCGACGCCGGTCTCGACCCCGGGCCGCAGGCGTTCGGCCGCCGGCGTGGCGGAGATAGTCGCGTGCTTCTCTTTGACGACGACGGACTGCAGGACCCGAGCCGCCCGCGCGGCAGGCAGCAGCGATTGCAGGTCGTCTATCGCCTGTTGCGCAATCTGCCCCGCCGGCCACTCCACCACGTCGCGGCCAGCGCTTATCACTGCGCTGACACACTGCCGCTCGCGCTCGGTTTCCGTGAGCAAGCTACGGTTGAAGGCCCACTGTGTCCGGGTTCCGATCAAGCCCACGAACGCGCTTGTCAGCACCGGCCGGTCGAACCAGAGATGCACCGAAACTATCGGCGAGGTCTCGAACAGCTCGATCCCCTTAAGGCCTCCGCGGCGCAGGCCATTCGACAGCACTGCCGCCAAAGCTTTCGGCGGCACCGCGCCGACTACGGCATCTGCTTCCAGCTTCGAACCGTCCCGCAGCAGCACCGCCCGCACGCGGTCCTCGGCCATCACCAGTTCTGCGGCGGCGGCTTTCAACTCGACGCGTCCACCACGTGCCTCGATGTACGCTTGCGCGTCACCGGTGTAGAGATCGCTCAGCCCGACTTTCGGCAGCACGAACTGCGAGTCAGCGCGGGAGCGAAAGAACGCCAATGCCAACACCTCGGCGAACGGCGCTGCGGCGGCACGTTGCGGTGATTCATTCAGTGTTGCGATGGCTACCGGGTCCCAGAATGCGGCTCGCGCATTTGGCGACTGTCGCAGTGCGGAAAGAAGCTGCTCGACGGTCCATTCCGACAGCCGCGGGTCGTGTCGCCGCCGCATGGCCATGATCTGCACGCCGGCGCAAAGTGCACGCAGGCGTTCGCTTCGGGTTAGGAGCCGGTAGCGCAAGATGCCGCCGAGCACGTGCAGCGGGCAAGGGAGCGGCGCTCCCGTGATGGAGCCGGCGCCTCGTTGCGGATGAACCATCTCCACCGCCAAATGGTGCTGGCGCGCCAGCTTCGGGGTCGCGCCGATGCAGTCGAGGAAGGCCAGGGTGTGGCGGTAGCATCCCATGAGCGTGTGCTGCCCGTTGTCGATGGTTTCTCCGCTCTGATCGTCACGAAAGGAGTACGCCCGGCCACCGAGTCGCGGTCGGGCTTCCACCACGGTGACGGCACAGCCGCGCGACGCGAGATCCACTCCGGCGGCGAGGCCGGCGAATCCCCCGCCGATGACAACGACACGTTTCACGATGTCAGCACCGCCAACTGACAGCGACCCCATGCCGCCAGGGCGAGCGTGAGCTTCTCGTAGCGTGGGAGAGTCACCTTGGGACCGAAAACATCGAAATGTCGCGCTTCGATGCGGTCCAGCAGGCGCTCGTAAATCGAGCGCATGGCTTCAGCAGCCGCCAGCGAGCCGCGATCTTCCGGCGCCAGAGCGTTGCGGGCCAGTTGGTAATAGGTGCGGGCTCTTCCGCACTCGAACGCCATCAGGGCCTCCACCCGCGGCGAGTAGTGTCCGCCGAGCAGATCGGCCTCAGTACAGTCAAAGCGGCGCAAGTCCTCGAGCGGCAAGTAAATGCGCCCGCGCTGAGCGTCTTCGCGCACGTCGCGTAAGATGTTGGTGAGCTGGAAAGCGATGCCGAGGTTCACGGCATAATCGCGTGCGCTAGGCCGCTGATAGCCGAAAATGCCGATGCACAGCAGGCCGACGGTCGAGGCCACGCGATAGCAGTAGCCGTACAGCTCGTCGATGGACTCGTAACGCTGCCGGGTGAGGTCCATCTCGACGCCGTTGATGAGTTCGAGGAATACACCTTGTGGAAGAGAGAAACGCCGCACCGCATCCGCCAGGGCCACGCCGATGGGATGTGCCGGCTTGCCGCCGTAAACCTCAGCCAGTTCCGCGCGCCAGCGCGCCAGCAGCGCGGCCGGTTCGCGCCGCCCTTCGTCGTCGGCCACGTCGTCGACGAACCGGCAGAAGGCATACACCGCGAAAAGCGCATCGCGTCGATCAGGGGCCAGCAAGAGAAATGGATAATAAAAGTTGCTCGAGCTACGCCGCGTTATTTCCTGACAGTAGGCGTACGCCTGGCGCAGCGAGTAAGCAGCGTCGCTGCTGGTCATCGCCGCTTGGGCCGACGATGCCGGTTGTGAACCGGGCAGCGCCTGCCCGGTGAAGGCGCGCACGATCAATCTGAACTTCGCGGTCCCCGAGACCTCCGGCCGGCGCCGCCAGACGTCGTAATCCACCGCCTCGATGGAATCGAGGATGGCCAGGCCTCCCCAGGCGAACAGACACACTTCTCGGGAGAGGCGGCGCTCGACCAGCGACGCCAATCTGAGCCCACGAGTCAGCATGCCTCGCGCTCGGCCGACCTGGAACTTCATCAACGCGCGCACCGCCGGGTTGGTAGCGCCGCTTTGCACCTCGGTAGCGGAGCAGCCGAAACGGGAGAGGTCCTCGTCGGGAACGTACAGGCGGCCCTTGGGCGCATCGATTGCCACGTCCTGCCAGAAATTCGCCAGTTGCAGGCCGGTACAGATTTGATCAGAGAGTTGCTGGCGTTCCGCATCGCGGTAGCCGAAGAGGTACAGGATCAAATGGCCGACCGGATCAGCCGAGTTCCGGCAGTACGCCAGCACGTCCTCGAAGGTGGCGAAGCGCTGGAACTCGGCGTCGGTGCGGAAGGCCCGCAGGAGCTTTCGGAACAGCTCGATCGGCAGATCGAACTTTTGCACCGTGTCGCGCAGAGCGATGAACACCGGATGCGCCGCTTCGCCCCGGTAGCAGGATTCGAGTTGAGCTCCCCAGGCGTCGAGCTGGGCGAGCCGTTCAGCGGGCGGGAGCACCCCTTCGTCGGCCATGTCGTCGGCAGCACGCGCAAACGCGTAGATTGCCGCGATGTGACGTCGCAGGCGGCGGGGCAGCAACCACGAGCCGAGGGTGAAGTTTTCGTAGTGCGAGGCTGCGATGCGCCAGCAGTGGCGGTAGGCGTCGTCGATCGCTGCTTGCGCCTGCTGTGTCTCGTCTTCCGCCAACTGGATCACCCAGAAACGCCGGTACGCTCGTAGAACCGCTTGTCTTCCCGCACTGCCGCGAGATAGCAGAACCCACCGTCTGGTGCCGGCGGTGTTCCTCCTTCGGCGCGGTCGGACGCAAACTGCTCATACTCGTCTACCGTCAATTCCTGCCGTGCCGCAAGCAGGTCCGCCACCCCGATCCGTGCCGCCACGCCGGCACTGCCGGGAACCATGGTGCCAGTGAAGAACTCGGCGCAGCAGCCGGAGCCGTAAGAGAACAGACCGATGCGTTTGCCTTCGAAACGCTCCGCCGCACGTTCGGCAAGCCACGCCAGACAGAGATACAACGACGCCGTGTAGATGTTGCCAACCAGGCGTGCGGCTTCCAGCCACGGCTCCACCAGCGCCGCATAGGAGCGCTCGGCTTCTTCTGCCGGATCGGTCGGCAGCATGCCGCTGCGGCGCCATTCGGTATCCAGCAACCGCAAGTGTGCCTTGTAGGCCATCTTCGGAAATGGGGTGTGGTAGAGCAAGGCAGCCAACTGCTTGTGGAAGGGGGCGGCCGAGATCTGCGAGGCGCCGTTCAGTGCCGCCCGATAATCGGCGATGGCGCCGCTCAGGGCTTCGAGATAGCAGTCGACGGAGAACTTCCCATCGACCAGAGCCTCGCGCTTGTCGAGCGGACGCCAGAAATCGTAGACGCTCTTGGCAAACACGCCGGAGATCGGATCGAGGGCCAGCAGCCGTGGCTGTGCGCTCAGCAGCAGCGCGGCGGCGCCGGCTCCTTGCGTAAACTCCGCGCTCGACCGCAGCGGATAGCGGGCGATGTCGGTCGAGACCACCAGCGCCTTGCGGCCGCGTGCGGCGCCGGAACGGATCCAGTCTGCCGCCACCATCATCCCGGCGGTGCCGCCATAGCAGGCATGTTTGATCTCGAAGACGCGGCAGTTGCGGCTGATCCCAAGGAGATCATGGAGGAAAATGCTGACCGGCTTGGCGTGGTCGACGGCCGTCTCCGTTGCCGCTAACAGGAGGCCGATTTCATCGGGATCGACCTGTGCCTGTGCGAGCAGGCGGGCGGAGGCGTTGGCGCCGAGGGTCACAGCATCTTCCCACGGCGCGCTGATCGCCATCTTATAACAGCCCAAGCCCTGATGAATCTTCTCCTCCGGTACATGGCGCGCCGCCGCCAGGCGGTCCAGCGACAACACGTGGCGCGGAAAGTATACTCCAATCTGATCAATTCCAACACTCACAGCATCTTCTCCCATTCGATCATCCTTCCGATTTGCCTACTGCTGCCGATCCAAGGCGCTTAGTCTCCCGAGCCAACGTCAGGCCTTCATCTCAAAAGGTGAGCTGCCATTTCCGCGCCCGCCTTCCGCCACACGGGCTCGGAACCGGCCGAGCGCCATCAACGGGAAATAGTTCCGGTACATGTGGTAGCGCAGGAAAAAGTGGCGCGGGAACCCGGTGCCGGTAAAGTACAGTTCCTCCCACGAGCCGTCGCTTTGCTGGCGATCGAGGAGATAATCGATGCCGCGACACAGCTCCGGGCTCACAACTTGTTCGCCCGCGAGCAGGCCCAGAAGTGCCCAGGCGGTTTGCGATGCGGTGGACTCTCCGCGCCCGGCCAGGCGCTCGTCGGCGTAGCTCTCCAACGACTCGCCCCAGCCGCCGTCGGGATTCTGATGCGCCTTTAGCCAGGCCACGGCGCGGCGAACGTACGAAGCGCCCAGGTCCTCACCGATGGCGCGCAAGCCGGAGAGCGCCGACCACGTCCCATAAATGAAGTTGCCGCCCCAGCGCCCCCACCACGATCCGTCCGCCCGCTGCGTGCGTAGCAGAAACTCACGCCCGCGCCGGGCCCGGCCGAAGCGCAAATCGAGGCCGTAGATGCCCATCATCTCCAGCATGCGCCCGGTGATGTCCTCGGTGGGCGGATCGATCATCGCCTCCATGTCGGCGAACGGTATCTGGTTGAGGAAATCCGCATCATTGTCGGTGTCAAAGGCCGCCCAGCCGCCATTGCGGCTTTGCATGCCCAGGGTCCAGTTCATGCCGTAGGCGATGGCGCGCGAGAGGCGTTCGGGGTCGACCCCCGCCACGCGCTTGAGCACCATGAGAATGACGGCCGAGTCGTCCACGTCCGGATACGAGTCGTTGGCAAATTCGAAAACCCACCCCCCTGGTTCGAGCTTCGGGTTGTAGATCTGCCAATCGCCGGTCTTCAAAACTTGATTGCTGATGAGCCAGTCGGCCGCTCGTTGCAGGGATGAGTGGTTCGCCGGAACGCCCGAGTCGAGCAGCGCCTTGGCCGCCAGTGCCGTGTCCCACACCGGCGACACGCACGGCTGAAAGAACAGATGGCCGTCGTTATCGATCAGAAAATCGTCGATGGCCTGAACGCCTTTGGCAACCGGCGGCGCGTCGTCGCGGTGTCCCAGGGCGCGCAGAGCCATCACCGAATTGATCATCGCCGGTTGAATGCCGCCCCAACCGCCGTTGACATCCTGGTGCGACAAGATCCACTCCTCGGCTCTACCAAGTGCCCGCTCCCGCAGCGGCGCCCACTCGCTACGGCCGAGGAACTTGAGGGTCGCGTCGACGGCGAGGAAGAAGTTGCGCCAGCTCAGCCATTCTCGGCTCGGCACAAAGTTGAGGTCATCCCAGGCCGGTCCTTTGAGCCACAGCTCGCTTACGCCTTGCTCGGGCGGAATTTCAATATGCGGCCGTTTCGCCATGAGCACGATCAGCGGCACCACCGTGCCGCGTGCCCAGCTCGACAAGGCGTAGATGTTGATCGGGAACCATGGCGGCAGCAGGACCAGCTCCACCGGCATCGCCGGGAGGCCCGACCACGGGAACTGGCCGAAATAGGCGAGAAAGACGCGCGTCAATACGCCGGCCTTTGCCAGGCCGCCGCGCGCCATGATGTAGTCGCGAGCCCGCCGCATGGCCGCTTCGTCCGGGTTCAAGCCGCACAGCTTGAGTGCGAAGTAGGCTTCGATGGTGTTGCTCAAATTGCCGGATCCGCCATGGAACAGCGGCCAGCTGCCGTCTTCCGATTGCGTCGCCAGCATGCGCTCCGCGATGCGCTTCTCGGTGGCAGGCCGCCGGCCCATGAAGCGATTGAAGAAGATGTATTCCGTTTCCATCGAGACATTCGCTTCGAGTGGCGCGTGCCAGAAGCCGTCCGGGCGCTGCTCACCGAAGAACCACGCCTGACTGCGTGCAATGGCAGTGTCCAGGCGGTCCGTGCCCGCAGCGACGACGGCGCGCTCAGGCTCTGGCGCTGTGGCGCTGCTCGAAACGTTCTCCATCATCTCCGGACTCAATCGTTTCCTCCGCTTTGCTGATGTCGGTTGAGAAGGCCTGCCAGCCTGAGCGCGTGAAGGCGTCCACCAGCCCCTGCCGGTCGCCGTCGCACAGGCAAATGATGGCGCCGCCGCCCCCGCCACCGGTGAGCTTTGCCCCGCACGCTCCCGACCTGCGCGCGAGACTCACCATCTGATCGAGCTCTTCCGTGGAGATTTTCATCCGCCGCAGGAGCTCGTGATTGGCATCCATCAACTTCCCGAGCCGGGCGAAGTCGCCCGTGCTGAGCGCAGATTCCGCCGCACCCGCCAAGCCGTCGATCTCATCGAACATCGGCTCGTACTGACCGGGATCGGCTTCCCAACGTTGGCGCAGGCCGCGCACGGTCTTCTGCGTCTCGCGAGCAGTTTGGCCGATGGCGACCACCAGCGGGACAGGTTTGCGCAAGGCGACCGGCCGCGGCGTGGCGCCGTGCCGGAACGCCAGCAGGCCGCCGTAAGTGACGACGGTATTGTCGATACCCGAGGGAAATCCGTGGAATAGTTTTTCGATCTCAAAGGCATGGGCGCAGACCTCGGTGTCGGTAGGCGACTGTCCCGAGAACAGTGCGAGGGCGCGAATGAGTGCGACGCTCAGTGCCGCCGAGCTGCCAAGTCCGACACTGAAGGGCAGGTTGGCGCTGGCGACCGTTTCGATATCCGCTATGTTTACGCCAGTGAGTGCGGTAGCTCGCTCCAATGCCTCGACCGGCACGGGCCAGTGCGTCCCATCGGCGCTGCAAGCGAGCGCCGCCAAGCGAGCCGGTCCACCCGCCGGCGCCACGGCGACCTCGACGTGGCGGTCGATGCTGGCGGCTAGCGCGGTGCGGCCGTAGACGACCGCATGTTCCCCGAGCAAGATCACCTTGCCCGGTGCCGTGCCGCACGCGAGCTTGGGGCGTGCCTGCATGCTCATCCGTCCAACTGGGTTGCCTGCACGATTTCGCGCGCCTTGCTGAGCTTGATTTCGCCCGACGCGAGCAGTTGTTTGACGACGTCATTTACCAACGGTTCGGGTGCTCCGGCAGCGACTGCCAGGCCCCGGGCATGCAGCGCCATGTGGCCGCGCTGAATGCCGTCGGTGACCAGGGCGCGGACGGCAGCGAAGTTCTGCCCGAGACCGACCGCAGCCATGACGCCAGCAAGCTCCCGCGCCGAGCGCACGCCCAGCAGGCGCAGCGAGAAACGGATACGCGGGTTGCATTCCGAATTGCCGCCGACGATGCCCACCGCCAGCGGCAGCTCGATCGAGCCGACCAGGCGGTCCTGTTCGATTCGCCACTCTGTCAGCGAGCCGTAGCGGCCGTTACGAGCGGCGAAGGCGTGAGCACCGGCTTCGATGGCGCGCCAGTCGTTGCCTGTGGCAATGGCCACGGCATCGATCCCGTTCATGATGCCTTTGTTGTGTGTGGCAGCACGGTATGGGTCGGCAGCAGCGAAGGCCGAGGCTTCGACAATGCGCTCGGCAACCTCACGGCCGGACAAACCGCCCGCGGCGAGTTGCTTGAAATCTACTTGCGCGCTGGCCCGCGCCAGGCGCTCATCGGCCAGATTCGACAAGATGCGGAGCCGAGCTTCACCGCCGCTAAGTTCCTCGACGGTTGGGGCCAGCTCTTCGGCCATGGTGTTGACGGCATTGGCGCCCATGGCATCCCCGACCTCGACCAGGATGTGAACGACCAGCATCGGTCCGGAGGCGGTGGCAGGCAAGGGACGAACTTTAATGGCGCGGGCTCCGCCGCCGCGCTTGACCATATTCGGATGCACGACATTAGCGGCTTCGAGCAAGCGTGGGACCGCAGCCTCGATGCGACGGGTCGCCGCCTCGAGGTCGGGGACCTTCACGAGCTGAATCTGCCCGATCATGACGGGCGGATCCGCGTCGGCGACAAAGCCGCCGCTGTGGCGTATCAAACGGGCCGCGTTGCTGGCGGCGGCGACGATCGAGGCCTCCTCGACCGCCATGGGGACCAGGTATTCGTGGCCGTTTACGAGGAAGTTCAAGCCGACGCCGAGTGGCAGACCGACGACTCCGATAACATTCTCGATCATGTGTTCCGCCGCCTTGAAGGGGAGCGGATTCGGATCCAGTAGCGCGGCGACCTCTCCTTCTTCCAGGCCGGTGCAGGCGGCCAGCCGGGCCAGCCGTTCGCTCCGCTCCATGCGGCGGAAGCCTTCAATGCGCGATTTTCGCCCGTCCTTGTTCATGCCGTTCACCTCTGTGCTGTCCGGCCGGCGCCGTGCGGCGCCGCCTCGATCCAGGCCTTGAGCCGGTCTCCCAAGACCAGCGGCTGGTGGGAAAGATCGGTAACTGTACGGGAGCCCGTCAATAGCATCGCCGCTTTCAAGCCATCGCGGAACTCTTCAAGCAAAGAGATAGCGCCCTTGATACCCCCTGCGCGGTAGGCGCGATAGACGGGCAGCGCCGCGCCGCACAACCGCGCTCCCAGGGCGAACGCCTTCGCCATCTCCAGACCGGTGCGCAAGCCGCCGCTCGCGATCACCTCGAGACCGCAGCCGCGCAGCATTGCGAGCGAAGCGGCCGTAGGAATACCCCAGTCGGAAAATACCGCCCCCAGACGCCGGCTGCGGTCGTTGCTGCGCAGCGCCTCGACGCGCACCCACGACGTGCCCCCGGCGCCGGAGACGTCAACGTAGCGTACGCCGATCCGGTGCAGGGCATCGCCTACGGAGCGGGAGATGCCGCAACCGGTTTCCTTTACGATCACTGGAATCTCAAGCTCCCGGCACAGCCGTCCGAGCGTCGCATAGCCGCCGCGGAAATCGCGGTCACCTTCGGGCTGGATGAGTTCCTGCGCCGGATTGAGGTGAACGCAGAGAGCGTCCGCCCTCACGCTAGACACCAGCCGTCGCAGCTCATCGGTAGTTTGTTGCCCAGCCTGGATCAAGCCGATGTTGGCCAGCAACAGCGATGAGGGGATGAACTCTCGAATGGCAAACGTCCATGCCGTGCCAGGGTCGCGCTGCATGGCGCGCTGGCTTCCCAGTCCGAAGCCGATGCCGCAGCGCTCGGCAATTGAAGCAAGGTCGCGATTGACGGCGAACGCCTCTTCCGTGCCGCCGGTCATGCCGGTGATGAGCAACGGAGCCCGCAACCTCTTCCCCAGGAAATCCACACTCAGGTCCAGGTCGTCGAGGGCCAGCTCCGGTAGAGCGTTGTGGATGAGGTCCACCTCCTCGAGCAAGGTGCTCTTGGCGGAAAACTCGACCTCCTCGTGCGCACAGAGATCGAGATGTGAGCGCTTGCGTTCGGCCAGGCTGCGGACGGATTCGTCAGGCGCGGACAACGGTGACCCCCTGGGCACAGATGTTCAGATCGAGCGGCACCAGACCGGCCGCGCTCCAAGCCGCGCGGACTTCTTCGGCCTGGGCCTGATCGCGCGCAAAGGCGATGCCGCAATCGCCTCCGCCCGCGCCGGAAATCTTCGCCGCCGCTCCATGAACGCGGGCGATCTCCACAAGCTGCTGCAAACGCCCCGTCAGGAGCGGGAGCGACAACTCGGCAGCCAGCCGTTCGAGCAGCACTCCATTGCGCAGTACCGCTGATGGCGAGAGGGATCGCTGTGCCAGAGCCGCTACGAACTCGTCAATCACGGTCCTGCTGGCTTCCACAAAGGTGGCCCGGTGTCCGGAGTGTCCGTTGCCACATGCTCTGTAGTACTTGACCAGTTCGGGGGTCGAGGCCGACTCGCCGGTCCAGGCGGCAAGGAGGCGGGTGCCAGCCGGCAGGGTCAGGGGGCTTATCTCGGCCAGGCCATCCCTGGGCTGAAACAAGATCAGACCACCATGGATGCAGGCCGCGACGTCGGCACCGCTCCCAGCTTCGCCCTGGACGCGGCGGTGGGCTTCGAGCGCAGTGGCAAACAGCCGGTCGCGGCACCCGCGTTCCGTAATGCACCTGCCGGCTGCAGCGAATAGTGCGGCGGTAACACCGGCGGTGACGGCAGCGCTGCTGCCGAGCCCGACCTTCGCTCCGTCGTGGCCGGCGAGGTGAGAGACGATATCGATTGTGAGAGTTTGGTTCGCCAGTTCAGGGCAGCGCGCCAGGGCGGAGCGCAGCGCCGCGATGACGAACCGCAGCGGCCCTGTTTCCTGAGGCGACGCAGCGGTTGCAAACCGCGCAGCCTGCGGTCCCGAGGTGATCTGAGTTACGCCGCCACCCGAGGTCCAGGCGAGCGTCACCTCGATGAAGCGGTCCACCGCGGCGACCACCGCGGGACAGCCGTCGAGCACGGCATACTCACCCAGCACGAACAGTTTTCCCGGCGCGCGCGCCACAATCCGGTTGGTCATTCGCTCTCCACCACCCGGGCCTCATCGCCGGGCTCTGAGAGCAGTACGTCGTGGACTCCTGGCACGCGACGGATTGCGGCTGCCACGGCGTCGCGTTCAGCAAGCGGGCAGATGATCTTCACCTGTGGGCCGGCATCTATGGTGAAGTAGGCCTGCGTTCCCTCTTCCCGCAATTGGTGCACACGCTGGATCACGGCTACGGTGGTGGGGTTCCAGTAGAGTAGCGGAGGAGACGAGGCCAGAGAAACCGCGTGCATTTTTAGGCAGTTGCTCTCGGCCACCAGGCCCGCAGTGGCCAGGTCGCGCGCCAAGACGGCCTGGCGAATGGCTTCTAGATCGGCATCGTGCGACTGCAGCCAGGCTGGAAAAAAGGGCGAGCGCTTCAGCCCTTGCGCCATGCCTTCACGAGATCCCACGCGTTTCCGTCCCGGATCAGTGATAGCAGCCACGATGCCCAACGGCCAGTGCTGGGCGGGGGCAAGCTGAACGGCGTAGGAATCCGATCCGTCGCTGGCTTGGCCCGGTTGCCACTCGACATAACCGCCGAATATCGAACGCGCGGCGGAGCCGGAACCTCGTCGCGCCAGGACTGAAAGTTCCAGCGGCGACAAAGATAAACCAAGTGCCCGCGACGCGGCCAGAGCCAACGCGGCAAAGGTGGAGGCGGAGGACGCCAGACCCGCGGCTACGGGGAAGTTACTGGCGACTTCGACCTCAGCCCGAGGTTCCTCGCCGGCGCGCTGCCGCACCAGGTCCAAAAAGGCGCTGACCCGCTGTGCTTCCAAACCTTCAGCCTCCCTTCCGCTCATGATGATGCGGTCGATAACTCGGGCGGCGCCGAACCGCACCCTCGCGGTGGTGGTTAGGCCGGCGAGAGTGATCGAGATGCTGCCGGTGTAGGGCAGGTTCAGGCTCTCGTCGCGCTTGCCCCAATACTTTGCGAGGGCAACGTTGGCGTTGGCGGTGGCTACAGCTTCGGTCATTTACTTACCAGTCGGTCAGTCACGCGCCAACATCCAATAACATGGTATACATTTCATTTGCCAATCCGTGTCGCTAAGAAGCTGACGTTCAATCAAATAAATGGGCTGACCGCCGACCTTAACCGTTCGGTCAGGGGGAAGCCTATCCGAGGCCTGATGCCCTGTCAAGCAGGCCGCCTGGGAGCAGGCCGCCTGGGAGCCGTATCAGTTCCCCGATTGGAAGGGACAGCAGGAGCCGGTTGAGGCGCCGTGGAAGGCCATTCACCTTGCCGGCGGTTACGGCCAGATCCACTACCGTATGTTACACGGCTCGCCCGGTCACGCCCCACGCGGCGCCGCGGTAGAGCTGGAGCGGATATGGAAGACGGGGCTTGAGGTCGTGGGGCTTGGGGACTCTCCTCAAGGCCGCGCGCCCATCTTGCGCCGGCGGGGAAAGAAAGCGTAAGGTACTGCCATGCCTGATGCCCTACTCTACGGACTGCTGGCCTTGAATGCCGCCGGTATCTACGGCATCCAGCAAACAAGCTTGCCGGCTCTCGAGCTCGCGGCGCGGGCGAGTCGTCCCTCCGTAAGCACCAAACCCGGGAAAGGTCAGTTTCTCATCGCCCAGCACGGGGTCACCGATCCCAACTTTTCACAAGCGGTGATTCTGCTGCTGCAGTATACTGAGAACGGCGCCATGGGGCTGATCGTCAACCACCCGACCGACATGCTACTGGCATCGGCTCTGCCCAACGTGAAGGTGCTGCGCAACCGGCAGGATCGCCTGTTCCTCGGCGGTCCGGTGGGGCTCAATTCCCTCCTCCTGCTCGTCCATTCCAAGACCCGCCCGGAGCAGGCGCAGCCGATCTTTGGGGACGTCTACGCCAGTGGCAGCATCAAGGTCCTGCATGACGCCCTCAACACGGCGTCGAAAGCCACACGCCTGCGTGCCTATGCGGGCTACGCCGGCTGGGGCCCCGGGCAACTGGAGCACGAAATCGAACGCGGCGACTGGCTCATCGCCCCTGCCGATGCTGCCGCCATCTTCGAGCGCAAACCGGCGGAGGTCTGGCCCAAGCTATTCGAACAGTTCTCGGTCGAATGGACGCGAAATCAGGACGGGCCGCAACTCTGGGCCTCTGTGTGTTGCGACGGCGAGTGTAGTGGACAGCGGGAAGGGCTTCGATGAGCAGCCTGGTAGAGCGTATGGTCCGTGCCGCCCGACTTGACGCGAAAGTCTACGAGGAGGTGGAGGCGGACAAGGAGGCCATTTCCCAGGCAATGGCTGCGGTACTTCTTTCTAGCGTCGCCGCGGGCATCGCAAGGATCACCACGATGGGTGTTGGCGGCATCGTGCTGGAAACAGTCGGCGCCCTCATCGGCTGGTTGATCTGGGCCTACTTGATTTACTTCATCGGCACCAGGCTCCTACCCGAACCGCAGACCAAGGCTGATGTTGGCGAGCTCCTGCGAACCCTGGGCTTTGCCAGCTCGCCAGGCGTGATTCGGATCGTCGGCATCATCCCCGGGTTGACGTGGCTGAGCTTCATCGTCGCCAGCGTCTGGATGTTCGTGTCCATGGTCGTCGCAGTCCGCCAAGCACTCGACTACAGCAGCACCGCGCGGGCAGTCGGTGTGTGCCTGATCGGTTTTCTCCTGCAGATCGTGATCCTGGCGGTGGTCTTTACTGCCTTGGGGCGCCCAGGGGCTTGAGCAGACTGCCACAAGGTGTGGGATGGCCCGTTCGCGCTACGTTGCCGTTGCGGCAGCGCTGATTCTCGTCCTCGCGTTGGTAGTCTCACGCTGCCGGAGTGGGAACGCTCGCCACGAAGGCTACGTCACGGAAGCGGTCTCCCGCGGCGCCATTGCTGCGGTGGTAACCGCCACCGGCGCGCTCAACCCGGTGAAGAGTGTGCAAGTGGGAACCTACGTGTCCGGACCCATCAAGGAGCTGCACGCCGACTTCAATTCGCCGGTCAAGAAAGGGGAACTGGTGGCGAAGATCGATCCGCGCCCGTTCCAGGTGAAAGTCCAAGAGGCCGAGGCCAATCTCGCCAACGCGCGGGCAAAGATGCAGAAAGACCGCGCCGATCTGGCACTCAAGAAACTCACGCTCGAACGTAACCGCGAGCTTCTGGAGCGGAACTTGATCGCGCAAAACGATCTCGACACCGCCAAGAGCAACTACGATCAGGCCGTGGCGCAACTCGCGCTGGACGCGGCCGGGGTGCAGCAGGCGGAGGCTGCGCTCCAGGAGGCACGGATCAACCTCGCCTATACCGACATTACCTCCCCGGTCGACGGCGTGGTGGTTTCGCGTAATGTCGACGTCGGGCAGACGGTAGCGGCAAGCTTTCAAACCCCTACCCTTTTCTTGATTGCGCAGGACCTTAGCAAGATGCAGGTCGACACCAACGTCAGTGAATCGGACATCGGCAGCGTCCGGGTCGGGCAGCCGGCGACGTTCACCGTGGACGCCTATCCGGGCAAGGTATTCCACGGCACCGTGGCCCAGGTCCGCAATGCTCCGATCACAGTACAGAATGTAGTGACTTACGACGTGGTGGTTGCCGTGGATAATCCGGAACTCGAGCTGAAGCCCGGTATGACTGCGACCGTGAGCATCATCACGGCGGAACGCAACGATGTGGTCCGCATACCCCTGCGGGCCCTCCGCTTCAATCCCGACCAGAAGCAGAGCGAGGGCACGCCGGTTGCCGGCCGCAGCCCGCGGCAGCCGGTGCACCGCAACGAATCGGGCGTGTGGGTGGTGGAGGGGCGAAGTCAGCTGCGCAAGGTCGAAGTGCAGCTGGGCGTGCGCGATGATCAATACGCCGAAGTGCTCTCGGAGCAGCCCCAGGTCGGAGACCAACTGGCCGTGGCTTTCCGCCGGGGAGCGCAGCAGAAAACCGAGCGGCCGCCGATGTTCGGCGTCCCGCGCATGCGGTAGTGAAGATGATCGGAGGCTTTCAGTCGACAGTCGATAGTTGACAGTTGAGAGTTATGGCTAACCTGAAACCAGGATTATCTGGTTTCCAAGCTCACTGGAATGAACTTCCCGCCGTGTCGGCAGACCTGCGCAAGACCAATTCTCGACTCTGAGCTATCGACTGTGAGGTCAGTTCAGATTGAGCCAAGCCCATGAACGAGCCGCTGATCCAGGTCCGCGATCTGTGGAAGACCTACGAGCTCGGCGACGTCGAGGTGCAGGCGCTGCGTGGGGTCTCGACCGACATCCGCGCCGGGGAATTCGTGGCGGTCATGGGCGCTTCCGGCTCCGGGAAGTCGACCTTCATAAACATCCTGGGCTGTCTTGACCGCCCGGGGCGCGGCAGTTATCGCCTCGATGGTGTGGACGTGGCCAGCTTGTCCGCCGACGAGCGCGCCACCATCCGCAACCGCCGGGTCGGTTTCGTATTCCAAAGTTTCAATCTGATCCCGCGCACCAGCGCCTTGGAGAACGTCGAATTGCCGCTATTCTACAGCGAGATGCCGCTGGCCGAGCAACATCAGAGAGCACGCGAGGCCTTGGCGCTGGTGGGGTTGGAGGACCGGCAGCATCATGTGCCGAACCAGTTGTCGGGGGGGCAGCAGCAGCGCGTCGCCATCGCCCGCGCTCTGGTCAACAGGCCGTCATTGCTGCTCGCCGACGAACCCACCGGCAATCTCGACACCCAAACCAGCATCGAGATCCTGCACATTTTTCAAGGCCTGAATCGTGACCAGGGTATCACCATAGTGCTGGTAACCCACGAGCCCGATATTGCCATCTTCGCCGAACGTGTGATCACTTTCCGCGACGGCCAGATCATTTCCGACGTACGCCAGTCGGCGCGGGAACGTGAGAGCGTGAGAGCGTAGGGGAGCGTAGGAGTATAGAGAGATGCCCAGGTACTACCCTCTCACGCTTCCACACTCCGACGCTCCCACGACGAAACGGGGGAGCGTGGCGTCATGAAACTGCTACGGGTCACCTTCCGCACCGCGCTGCGCGCTCTGCGCCGCAACAAGATGCGCTCGGCACTGACCATGTTGGGCATCGTCATCGGCGTGGCGGCGGTCATTGCCATGGTGAGCATCGGGCAGGGGGCGGACGCCGCGGTACAGAAGCAGATCCAGAGCCTCGGCACCAACCTGCTGATGGTCATCCCTGGAGCCACGACGTCGGCGGGCGTGCGCTCCGGTTGGGGCGGCGTCTCGACTCTCACCGTAGGCGACGCCAACGCCATCAAGAAGGAATGTCCGGCCGTGGATGACGTCACCTATCTGCGCCGCCAGATCGTCCAGGTCGTATATGGAGATCAGAACTGGTCCACAGTGGCTCAAGGGGCCACGCCGTCGTTCGAGAAAGTCCGTAGCTGGTCGGTCTCGGCCGGCAGTTTCATCACCGAGCGTGACGAAGAGAGCGCCAGCAGGGTGGCGGTGCTGGGGCAAACGGTGGTGGATCATCTCTTTGGTCTCGGTGAAGATCCGGTTGGCGCCTCGATTCGCATCAAAGACAAGCCTTTCCGTGTGATCGGCGTGCTGGAGCCCAAAGGGCAGACCGGCTGGGGGCAGGATCAGGACGATCTGGTGCTGATGCCGTTCTCTACCGCGGAGCGGCGCGTGCTGGGCACGCAGTTCATCGGCACGGTCGACATGATCTTCGTCTCCGCCGTCTCTCAAGACCAGATGAATGATGCAACGAAGCAGATCACCGTGCTGTTGCACGAGCGCCATCGCATCCAGCCGGACCAGGAGGACGACTTCACCGTGCGCAGCCTGACCGACATGGCAAAGGCTTCGGAGATGGCGAGCAAGGTAATGACCAACCTGCTCCTGAGCGTGGCGTCCATCTCGCTTATGGTGGGCGGCATCGGGATCATGAACATTCTGCTGGTATCGGTCACCGAGCGCACGCGCGAGATCGGCATCCGCATGGCCGTGGGCGCCAAGAGCCGGCACATCCTGTTGCAATTCCTGGTCGAGGCAGTGACCCTCAGCATGGTCGGCGGTCTGGCCGGCGCCATCCTCGGCGTGGTTGCGGCGCAACTGATTTCCTACCTTGCCGCCTGGCCAACGGTGCTCTCGCCGGCGGCGGCCGTGGGCTCGTTCCTGTTCTCGGGTGCCGTCGGTGTCTTCTTCGGCTTCTACCCCGCCCGCAAGGCGTCGCGTCTCGATCCGATTACCGCGTTGCGCTACGAGTGAAGGGAGGCGAGGCGCCTGCTGCAATTCTGGACGGCTCGTCCGCGCCCACCTTTGGCAGCGCACAGGGTGCCCGCGCCGGCTCGGCGCACTGGATCTCTTCAGCAAGGGGGCCGCTCTGGAACGCGGGTTTGCCGCGGGGCTGGAACACCTGGTCGCATCAGCCCAATACCGCCACCTCTCCGCGACCAGCCCGCTGGCTGTGCCGGCCGCAGCATGAACCGCGGCTGCAAGAAATCACCGCCGGCGTACGTCTCTTGAAAGCAGGAGAGGCGAGGCAAACATGGCCATCACAGAGCTACTGAATCTGAGCTGTTCCGGAGCAGCCCTTGCACTTGCGGTTCGATGGCTGTTAAGCCTCGAAGTAACGGTCGGCTGGGCCGCATGCATCGGAATGGTGGGTGCCGCCGTTCATCGATCACTCAGCTTACCTTTCGACTCGACGGCCACGGTTTACGGGCTGCCCCAGCTGCTCATGACCGCCGTGGTGATTCTGGCCTTGCTGGCAGTGGTGCAAGTCATACGCGGTTCCTGAGAGGCCGCGACTGGTTAGCTCCCCTCGCCCTTGGCCTCTGATGCGGTCGCTTCATACCGAAGCTTAAAGAAGACGCGGGCACTCAGGCTCGCGAATTATAGAAGGAGGAAAACATGAGGAGAATCTTGTTATCGGGTTTGGCATTGACGGCGATTGCGGTCGCGGCCGTCACGTCGGCAGTCGCGCAGACCTCGCCGGGACCTGTCGACCGCGAATGCGCCAAACAGTGTCGCGACGACTACCGCACCTGCGTCGGCGCCGCGGGGCATGAGGCGCGGCTCTGCCGCCAGGAATGTGCCGACCTGATCCAAGCGGCCAAAGACACGTGTGCCAACGACAGCGACTCCACCGAGTGTCAGGCCGCCCGGGATGCCGCCCATGACTGCATGCAGGAATGCGCCAAGGCCCTGCAACTCGCGCTGGCAGAGTGCCGCGATGATCTGCGCCACTGCCTCGAGAGCTGCCCCAAGCCGCCGCCGCCGAAGGATCCGGCCTGCTTGAAGGACTGCAGACTGGGACTGGGCAGCTGCCTGGAAAAGGCCAGGGAAACAGCACGCGAGTGCGCCGCCGCCTGCAGGCCGCGGGTGGTCGCCGCACGTGAGGCGTGCGCTGCGGCTCCGCAGTCAGAGGAATGCAAAGCGGCGCGCCAGGAGGCCGCTCTGTGTCTGCGGCCGTGTGCCGAGCAGCTGAACACCGACACGCGCAAGTGTAATGCGGACGCGCAAAACTGCGTGCATGCATGCCCTGACGCAACGCCCTTGCCCGCCAGCATCAGCCGCTAATTTAGCCGCTAAGCTGTAACCAAGAAGGCCGCGAGCTGCACCGCAGCTGGCGGCCTTCTTGTATTCGGGGTCAGGCAGCTTCGGCCAGCGGCTGGCTGCTGAACCGCAGCGTGCCGCCTTCATAATCCACCACCACCCGCATGCCATCGTGGATTTCGCCGGCAACGATACGGCGGCCGAGGTTGGTTTCGAGATCCTTCTGTAGCAGGCGTTTGAGCGGCCGGGCCCCGTACACCGGGTCGTAACCAGCCTGAGCGAAATGCTCGAGGGCGGCATCGGTCAGCTCGATCTCGATCTTGCGTTCGGCCAGGCGGGCCCGCAGGCGGGCGAGCTGAATGCGGACGATCTCCTTCAACTGAGCGCGGCTCAAGGCGTGGAACACCACAACCTCGTCGACACGGTTGAGAAACTCCGGCCGGAAGTGCTGCCGCAACGCCTCCAGCACGTCCGCTTTCATGCTCTCGTACGACTCCGGGTCGTCCCCGCCGCGGTAGCCCAGGATGAGCTGGCTGCCGATGTTGGACGTCATGATGACCACGGCGTTCTTGAAATCCACCGTGCGTCCATGGCCATCGGTAAGACGGCCGTCGTCGAGGATCTGCAGCATGACGTTGAAGACGTCGTGATGCGCCTTCTCGATCTCGTCGAACAAGATCACCGAGTACGGCCGGCGCCGGATGGCTTCGGTCAGTTGCCCGCCCTCTTCATAGCCGACGTAGCCGGGCGGGGCGCCGATCAGGCGGGCCACCGTGTGTTTTTCCATGTACTCCGACATGTCAATGCGCACGACAGCGGCCTCATCGTCGAACAGGAACTCGGCCAGAGCTCGGCCCAGCTCGGTCTTGCCGACGCCGGTGGGTCCGAGAAAGATGAACGAACCAATGGGCCGGTTGGGGTCTTTGATGCCGGCGCGGGCACGGATGACGGCATCGGAAACGGCGGTCACCGCTTCGTCCTGGCCGATGACGCGTTTATGCAGCTGTTCCTCCAGGTGCAGCAGCTTTTGTAGCTCGCCTTCCATGAGCTTGCTCACCGGGATGCCTGTCCAGCGCGCCACCACCTGGGCGACGTCATCCTCATCGACCTCTTCCTTGATCAAGCGCGGCCCGCCTTGCTGCTGCCCCAAGGCCTCCTGTTCGCTCGCCAGCTGCCGCTCGAGTTGGGCCAGCGTTCCGTACTTCAGCTCGGCCACGCGGTTGAGGTCGTACTGGCGCTCGGCTTTTTCGATATCGACCTTGGTCTCCTCGATCCGGCGGCGCAGCTCACGCAGGCGGCCAACCGCCCCCTTCTCCTGCTCCCACCTCGCCCGCAGCGCATCGCTTTCGGCACGGAAGTCGCTCAGCTCCTTTTCCAGTTTCTCGAGACGGGCGCGTGAAGCCTTATCGGTCTCTTTCTTCAAGGCTTCACGTTCGATTTCCAGCTGCATGACCCGACGCGACACCTCGTCAAGATCGGAAGGCATGGAATCGATCTCGGTGCGGAGCTTGGCGCCGGCTTCGTCCACCAGGTCGATTGCCTTGTCAGGCAGGAAACGGTCGGTGATGTAGCGCTGCGACAGGACGGCGGCGGTGACCAAAGCGCTGTCTTTGATGCGCACGCCGTGGTGTACCTCGTAGCGCTCGCGCAGGCCGCGCAGGATGGAGATGGTGTCTTCCACCGACGGCTGATCTACCAAGACAGGCTGAAAGCGCCTTTCCAGCGCAGCGTCTTTCTCCACGTGCTTGCGGTACTCGTCCAAAGTCGTGGCGCCGATGCAGTGCAGCTCGCCGCGTGCCAGCATGGGCTTGAGCAGGTTGCTGGCATCCATGGCACCCTCGGCCGCGCCGGCACCCACGACGGTGTGCAACTCGTCGATGAACAAGATGACCTCGCCGCTGGCGTCGAGCACTTCCTTGAGGACGGCTTTGAGGCGCTCTTCGAACTCGCCGCGAAACTTGGCTCCGGCGATCAGGGCGCCCATGTCCAGCGCCACCACGCGCCGGTCCTTGAGCCCTTCCGGAACGTCCTTGCGCACAATTCGTTGCGCCAGTCCTTCGACTATGGCGGTTTTACCGACACCAGGCTCGCCGATGAGCACGGGATTGTTCTTGGTGCGGCGGGAGAGGACTTGGATGACCCTGCGAATCTCCTCATCACGTCCAATGACCGGGTCGAGCTTCCCCTGGGCCGCCAGTTTGGTCAGGTCGCGGCCATAACGTTCCAGGGCTTGATAGGTGGTCTCGGGAGTCGGACTGCTCACGCGCTGCGTACCGCGGATCTTCTGCAGCGCGGCCATCAGCGCCTCGCGACTGACTCCCTGGTTGCGCAGCAACCTGGCGGCTGCGCCGCGCTCCTCGAGGATTGCCAAGAGCAGATGCTCGATACTGACGTACTCGTCTTTGAGGGCCGCAGCCTCATCCTGAGCTCGGGTGAGCGTGCGGTTCAGCTGTGGCGTGATGTAGATCTGTTCCGGCGCGCCGCTCGGGCCGCTGACTTGCGGCAGTCGGTCGAGGTCCTGGTTGAGGCGCTGTTTGAGTGCAGCGATGTTGGCGCCGGCGGCTTCTAAGATGGCAGGAGCTAAGCCGTCCGTTTGTTCGACGGCCACCAGGAGCAGATGCTCCACGTCCACGCCTTGATGCCCGCGCCGCGTGGCCAGAGATTGAGCCGCTCGCAAGGCTTCCTGCGATTTCTCCGTAAAACGATTGATGTCCATATCAGGTCTCCGTTGGCTCCTCAGGTCTTCGTTGGCTCCAGCATAATCATCAATCCCACCAAGACAACCGGCATTCAGCCGGGCTCGGGCATGCCTGCAACCCACGTTGACAAACCGGAGCAAGCGCAGCTACGTTGACCGCAGCGGGATACATGAGGAGCGGGGATAATGGCCACAAACGAGAAGGATCGTCTCGGGGACAAGCTGCGGGACGTGGAGCGGGCACGGGAGGACCTCTATTTCGCCGAGCGCGACCGGGACCTGGTTGCGAAGCTGCGCCAGGGCAAGGAAAACGAATCGGAAGCGGCCATCAGGCAAGCCGCCCGCATGCGCTGTCCCAAGTGTGGCGAACCCCTGCAACAGCGCAGCTTTAATGATGTTGAGATTGACCAATGCCCCGCGTGTCGCGGCATGTGGCTCGATGCGGGTGAGCTGGAAAAAATCGGCACCCGCGAGTCTGAAGGCTGGATTGCGCGCTGGCTGAAAACCGCCTTTCCCAAACAGGCTTGACCGGAAGCTGAGAGCTGGAGCACGCTCGGCGCTTCCCCGAGGCGCCGTCACAAAACCCTGAATGCCGGGCTACGCCTGACGAGCTGTCGAGCTGATGCGATCCGCCACGGCACGTGTTGTTACGTCAGTCCTGGCCTTGCTCGGCATTGTAACGCCAGGACTGAGTGCCGCATCGAGCCGCTTCGGCGAGGTAGTCAACGTAACCGGAGCCAGCCTCACCACCGTCCAAGGCTGTCCTCTCGATCGCCTCACAGTAATGGCGTGCACCGGCGCGTCATGCCGTCCGATTCCCTTCCAGGTAGACCAGCATGACGCGGCCGACAACTGGATTCTCGATCACGGTCCGGGTGCCAATGCCGATCAGGCCTCGGGCATACTGGGACCCGGCGATGCCCTGTTGTTCATGGCCGCAGACGCCGGTGATCGGGTGCAAAGCATTGGCCCTCCCGGCTCGCCTGCCGTGGAGATCAGCGTGCGCGACCCGCTGTCTGACAGCACGCACTGGGCGTACCTGGTCGCATTCCCCGACCGCGCTCCACGCTCCGAACTGTCATATGTCACGTATGATGCGGCGCACGATCGTGCCCGTGGCCGGCGCATCTCGCTTGGGTTCTTCCAGGGCATGCCGGCTTACCTGGCCATCGCCGGCGCCGGTGCGGGCGAGGAACGAAACCTCCTCGACCGGCTGAAGGTCCGCGCTACCGCCACCTTCTTGTGGGGGCTTATCCGCTTCAAACGTGACGAGAGCGATCTGCGCACGCAGTTCGTTGGCTGGCGTCAAGGTCCTATCCGGATAATCCGCCGTCAAAAGCAGTGGGTACGCATCGGCTGGGGGATCCGCTCGCCTGCGTTCGGATCGTACACCTACTTCTACCCGGATTTCGCCGAGCTGCCGGTCAGCCTCAAGCTGAACTTTCCGCCGCGATATTTCTTCGGCAAGATCACCGTGCGCGCCATCGTCGATTTCCGTGAGCTCAGCGACTGGTCACTGCTGGCTCCGAGCTTGCCGCGCCCAATTGCTATCAACACGGGAAAATCCGAGCTCAATTCCGCCATGAACGATGTGGCCGACACCTGGTTTGCACTTTTGGGACCTGAGTTGAGCCTGCTGCAGACGCTGGGCAGGAGTCCTTCACTCACAACAGTGCGACAGCGACTTCTCTACAACGACAGCCCACGGCCCAATCCGCCCGAGAGCGTTGCCGGTGAGCGCCCCGGCGTGGGATTTGTGCTCGACCGCTGGGATCGCGTCGGTGCGGGGTGGCACCAGCTTCAGTCCACGAGCTACGCGCTGCCGCCGGCGTTGGACGTGCGTGCATTCATGGCGGCGCGCGCCGTGCCGTTGGAGGTGTCGGTGCGGCCGCTGGGCAATCAGTCTTGACTCTCGCCTATCGCTTATCGCGTATCGTTCGGAACCAGAAGTGATTGTCCTTGAGCCAGTGGTTGGCAGCGTACGGTCAAGTGGCGGCGTCGATGACCTCGTCTGCGCCGCAGCGCGCATCCAGCCAGCGCAGGCCGGGCGTCCGGCGAAACCAGGTGAATTGCCGCTTGGCGAATTGGCGGGTCACTTGCGCCATGCGTTCGAGCGCCGCGTCCAAGGACAGCTCCCCGCGCAAGAACGCTCCGATCTCGGCGTAGCCGATGCTGCGCAGGGGCGGCAGGTCGGAACCGTAGCCGCGTTCCCACAGGCTGCGCACCTCGTCAATGAGGCCGGCTTCGACCATGGCACGACAGCGTCGATCAATGCGCTCGTGCAACAGCGGGCGCTCCAGAGTGAGCCCAATCGGCACGATGTGCAGCTTCCGATCGCCAAACGCGTGCCGCGCCTGCCATTGGCTGATGGGACGGCGCGTCAGCAGTGCTACTTCCAGGGCGCGAACTATGCGGACGTGATCATGCGGGTGCAGCCGCTGCGCGGCGAGCGGGTCGAGGCGCTGCAGGCGCTCGAACAAACAGCCAGCCGCTGCTTCTTCATCGGTCTCGAGTTGGCGGCGGAGGTCCGGGTCGCGCGGCGGCCCGGGAAACAAACCGCCCATGAGAACCTTGAGGTACAAGCCAGTGCCGCCGACGACCAGCACGCGCCGGCGGCGTTGCTCGATGTCGGCGATGGCCTGCAAGGCGAGCTCGCGGTAGCGAGCGCAGTCGAACGACTCATCTGGATCAACCAAGTCGAGCAAATGATGGCGCACCTTGGCCTGCTGCGCCGGCGTGGGCTTGGCGCTGCCGATGTCGAGATAGCGATATACCTGGCGCGAGTCGGCGTTGACAACCTCCGCGTCCAGGCACGCCGCCACATCCAGCGCCAGCTCGGTCTTGCCAACTCCAGTGGGGCCAACCAGGGCGATGACAGGTTCGCTGGTCACACGCGCTTGAACAGCCGCTCCAGGTCACCGCGCGGCAAGGTTATGAACGCCGGCCGGCCATGCGGGCAGTTGCCGGCGAAATCCACATTGTCCATGGCGGCCAGCAACGCCCGGATCTGATCGGCTCCCAAACTCTGGCCGACACGTACGGCTGTGTGGCAAGCCAGACGCGCCAGCACTGATTCCGCCGCTTGCGTCAGCCGGCGCGATCGCCCGACCTCGGTCAGTTCTTCGGCCACGTCGCGTACCAGGCCCGCGGGATCGGCATCGCTGAGCAGCGCCGGCACCGCCCGCACGGCGAAACTGCTGCCGCCGAAGGGCTCGAGCTCGAATCCGATTTGTTCCAGCGCCGCGATCCCCTCGGCCAGCAAAGGCGCGGCCTGTGCACCGACATCGACGATGGTTGGGACCAACAGGCGCTGGCGAGCGACGCCTCCTTGCGCGTACGCTTGCCGTAAGCGCTCAAAGGTGACGCGCTCGTGCGCCGCATGCTGGTCGATTACCACCAGGGCCTGGCCACTTTCACAAACCAGGTAGCCCTCGAATACCTGTCCGACCACGCGCAAGCTGCCGAAGAAACCCGCGGGCGCCGCCGCCGGACGCGATGAAGCTTCGGCGGTACGGACCTGCAGCGGAGGCGGCGCAATGCTCGGCGTTGCAAGAGTGCGCGGCATGGCAATCGCGTCCGAGGCAGAAGCGGCAGCGGCCGATGCGAATGGAGTAGGAGATGCGACAGCTGGCATGTCCCTCATCAGCAAGGTGCGGGTAAGATGCGGCAGAGAAGCCGGGTGCCGCGGCTGCAGCGCCATGGCGATCTGCAAGGCGGGATCGGGCTGCGATTGGGTGGGCGGCGTATCCGCCTGAGAGGCTGGCAGTATCTGCGAACGCAGGCGTTCACTTACAGAACGGGTGATCAGGTCGTGCACCGCGCCGCCGCGGCGAAACCGCACCTCGGACTTGGCCGGGTGGACATTGACGTCGACCTCTTCCGGCGGGACGTCGATGAACACCACTGCCGCCGGGTAACGGCCGTGCATCAGGAGTGTGCTGTAGCCTGCCACCAGGGCATGGCTCACCAGCTTGTCGCGCACGTAGCGGCCATTGACGTAAGTAAAGATCTGACGCGGCGAAGGCAGGCTGAGCTGCGAGCCGGTCAGCCAGCCGCGAATTGTGCCGGCAGCCGAACGGCCTTGAAACGCCAGCATGGCCGCGGCGCGCTCCGCCCCGAACACCTGGACCAGGCGCTCGGCCGGATCACGCACGGCCGGGTAGTCCAGCAACGTGCGTTGCCCGTGGCGCAGCAGAAAGGCCACCGCCGGCCAGGACAGTGCGGTGCGCGTGACCAGCTCGGTGATGTGGCCTACTTCGGTGGCAGGAGATTTGAGGAATTTCCGCCGCGCCGGAACACTGGCGAACAAGTCAACGACTTCCACTCGCGTGCCTGCCGGGGTGCCGGCCGCATGGACCTCTTCGAGCTTGCCGGCTCGCACCAGCACGTGCGTGCCGCCGAGATCGCCCGGGCGGCGGGTGACCAGAGTCGTGGTCGACACCGCGGCGATGCTCGCCAGAGCTTCGCCACGAAATCCCAACGTCGAGATGCGAAACAGATCCTCGACGCTGCTGACCTTGCTGGTAGCGTGACGCGCAAAGGCACGGACCGCGTCGTCCGGGTGCATGCCTTCCCCGTCGTCGGCAACCGCGATCAATCCGATGCCGGCGTCTTCCAATTCGATGCGGATGTGGCGGGCGCCGGCATCGAGCGAGTTCTCTACCAGCTCCTTGACGACGGATGCCGGCCGTTCCACCACCTCACCGGCGGCGATCTTGTCGGCAACTTCGGGCGGCAGTTGGTGCACCCGCCCGACGGCTTCGGCAACGGCTTGCATCGAAGCAGACGGTATCATCTTCGCAGACCCCGCTCTACCGCTCCCGGCTTTTGGCAAATCGGCAAAGAGGTGCTGGAGGATTTGCAGCAGCCCGACGGAAAGTGCCTCACGATCTCGCGCGCCACGGGCTCTATCAGGTACATGCCAATGTGATGCCGGTTGCGGCGATGAATCCTTGGGGTTTCATTGCCAATCTGCCACTCTATCTTCGGACCCAGAGACCCCTAAATTAAGCTTACCCGAAAGAAATCATGACTTTAGGCGACCACATTCACAAGAAGCGGATCGATCTCGGACTGCTTCAAAGGGACGTGGCGGGGCACATGGGGGTGGATGAGGACAGCTCTAGTTTCTAGTCAGGTTAGCCAACCAGAAACCGGAGACCAGAAACCAGAAACCTCGCTGGGTACCAGCCAGTAGGGACGACCCCTATGGCAAAGCGGGATTTTGCCAGCTAGACTGCAGTAGCTGCCCGTCGTGGTACCATCTGTGAGGCCCAGGGTGCGTAAGTTTGACCCCGCGGACGCAATGTGAAATAATGCCATACTTTTCGGGGCCAGGGAAAGGAACAGACGATGTTCAAGGTCGGTGAAAAAGTCGTCTACCCGGCTCATGGGGTTGGCGTCATCCAGAGTATCCAGTCCAGGGTCATCTCGGGAACTGAGAAGATGTTCTATATGCTCAGAATCCTCGAAAACGACATGACCATCATGATCCCGACGGAGAATGTTGCCTCAGTCGGACTGCGGCGCATCATCGGCAAGGACATGGTCGGCAAAGTGTACAAGATACTTCGCGAACGCCGGGTGGAGATCGATCAGCAGACCTGGAACCGCCGCTACCGTGAGTACACGGAGAAGATCAAAACGGGCTCGGTTTTGGAAATCGCTGCTGTCCTGCGCGACCTGTTCGTGCTCAAGGGAGACAAGGAGCTTTCATTTGGCGAGCGTAAGATGCTCGACACGGCTCGCAACCTTCTGGTGAAGGAGCTCTCCATCGCCCGCTCCCACCCCGAAGACAAGATCATGGAGGAGCTGAGCGACATTTTCGCTCATTGATCTCGGCAGCGCCTTACTGGTCCGCGGGTTCTTCACCAACCAAAGCCTCATTCAAGCTTCCCGAGCGAAAGCCCTGCAAGTCGAGAGTGGGGTACAAGAACCCAATCGCTCTCAGCTCGCGCAGAATGGTTGTACGCATATCCGCTGCTACGATGTGCTGGATCAACTCGGCGGGGACCTCGATGCGGGCCACGGTGCCGTGATAGCGAACGCGGCACTCCGCGAACCCCAGACGGTGCAGCACCCGCTCCGCAGCGGCTACGCGCTGCAGGCCCTCGGGGGTGATCGCCGTGCCGTACGGAAAGCGCGAAGATAGACACGGGCTGGAAGGCTTGTCCCACGTCGGCAGCCCGAGGGTCCGGCTGAGCTCGCGAATTTCCCGCTTTCCGAGGCCGGCCTCGATCAAGGGATGCCGGATGCGGCGCTCGGTGGCCGCCTGCAGACCGGGCCGGTAGTCCGCCACATCATCGAGATTGGCACCATCGACGATGTGCTCGATGCCAAGCTTAGCCGCTTCCGCGGCGCACACGTCGTAAAGGTTGTCCTTACAGAAGTAGCAGCGGTTGTTGGGATTGGCGGCATAGCCGGGGATGTCGAGCTCGTTGGCGTCGACACGGATGTGCTGCACGCCGAAGTCGCGCGCCAGTTGTACCGCCAGCGCGTAGTCCTCCTCCACGGCGGTGGGCGAACGCGTGGTGAGCGCGGCGACTCGATCGCCGAGCTCCTCAGCCGCTACCCGCAAGAGAAAGCTCGAGTCGACGCCACCGGAAAACGCCACCAGTGCTCGGCCCATCTCGCGCAGAATCGCACGGAGATGATCGAGCTTTGCGAACATCACGAACCCTCTGGTTGAAACACTTCAGTGGTCAGATAGCGCTCGCCCGTGTCGCAGAAAACCGTTAACACGGTCTTGCCGCGGCCCAGTTCACGGGCCACCTGCAGAGCCGCGCAGGCATTCGCACCCGACGAGATCCCCACCAGGATGCCCTCTTCTCGGGCCAGCCGGCGGGTGTACTCGAAGGCTTGCTCGTCAGCAACGCGAATGACTTCATCGTAGATCTTAGTGTCGAGCGTGTTTGGCACAAACCCTGCCCCGATGCCCTGGATCTTGTGGAAGCCCGGCGCACAGCCAGACAGCACGGCAGAGGATTCGGGCTCCACCGCATAAATCTTCACCCCCGGCATGTGCTCGCGCAAGACCTGGCCGACACCGCTGATGGTCCCGCCCGTGCCCACGCCGGCCACAAAGGCGTCGATCGAATCGAAATCTCGCAAGATCTCCTGGGCAGTGGTGCGGCGGTGCGCTTCCGGGTTGGCCGAATTATTGAACTGCTGCGGCATGAAGTAGCTCGGATGCTCTTCGAGCAATTCTTCCGCGCGGCGAATGGCACCGTGCATGCCTTTGGTATCCGCGGTCAGCACCAGTTGCGCGCCGTACGCTGTCAGCAAGCTCCGGCGCTCCTCGCTCATTGTATCCGGCATGGTCAGAGCAAGCTGGTAGCCCTTGATCGCCGCCACCAGAGCCAGGCCGATGCCGGTATTGCCGCTGGTCGGCTCGATGATGGTATCGCCAGGATGCAGTCGACCGTCCCGTTCCGCCGCCTCTATCATGCCGAGACAGATGCGGTCTTTGACACTGCCGCCGGGGTTGAAAGATTCCAGTTTGGCCCACACCTCGGCGTCGTCAGGCCCGGGCATGCGGTTCAGGCGAACCACCGGCGTGTTTCCGATGAGATCCAGACACGACTGGGCTATGGCAGGAGGCATTGTTGAGCTTGCTAGCGGGTTCGGTCAAAATAACGGCCGACTTTCTGCAAGTCAATTCAAGCTCATGCCGCCCACTGCCGACAGCGCCGTCATACTCTTTCCTGGAGCCATCGGCGATTTCATATGTTTTTTGCCTACGCTGGCGCAGTTGCGCGCCCGCCATCGTGGCGACTTGCTCCTGGTGGCCAGGCCGGCCCTGCTGGAGCTTGTGCGTTTCCCCGCTCTGACCACGGCATCAATTGACCGGCGCGAGGTGGCGGACCTATTCGTATCAGAGGCCGCGCTTCACGACGCGACGCGCGACTTGTTCGCCGGCTTCGGCACGGCTTACTCCTGGACCGGCTTTGAGACTCCGGAATTCGCCCGCCGTCTGAGAGCTGCGACGCAGGGCGTTGCTCGGGTATACAGATTCCGGGGCATGGCCCCCGGTGAGCACGCCGCGGACTACTACGCCCGCTGCGCCAAGGTCACGCCGGCAGAGTCGATCGATGACATCATCGCCGACGACCCGCGCTGGTTCAAAGGATTCGCAGCGCAGCACGATCTCGGAAGATTCGTATTGGTACACCCCGGCAGCGGCTCCGCCAAAAAGAATTGGCAGGGGTTCCCCAGTCTCATTCGTCGTTGCCACGAGCTTTGCGGTGCCAGCGTCGTGCTCGTACGCGGGCCCGCAGAGCGCCGGCCTGAGATGCTCGGAGACGGTGCTGATGTGGAGGTCGAGGAGCTTTCCTTGCCTCAGGTTGCGGCCCTACTGCGCCGCTGCTGTTGTTATCTGGGCAACGACTCCGGCATCAGCCACCTGGCGGGCGCGGTAAAGACTCCGGGGATCGTTCTGTTCGGCCCCAGCGACCCGGCCGCCTGGGCACCACGCAGCGACCAACTGCGTCTGCTGCATGCACCCGAGGAATGCCGGCTCTGCGGGCCAGAAGCGTTCTGCGCCCACCGGCTGCCCGTCACCACCGTCGCCGGCGCAATCCGCACCCTCCTTGCCCGACTGTCTCCGCGTTTACGCGTCTGACATCTCCGCGTCTGGTATCTGGCCTCTGCCTAGCACAGCCTCAGTTGCTTGCTCGCAGTGTGCGGGCGGTGGAAGGCGCCGGTGTTCAGCGGGGGCAACGGCTTGTCGAGTCCGCAGCGCCGCACCGAAATCTCGAACAGAGCCTCGAGCTGTTGCGCGTAAACGCCTTCGCCTCGAAAGCGGCTTCCAAAGCAGGGGTCGGTGAGCCGTCCGTTCCGGCAGGCGCGGATGCGGCCGAGAACGCGCTCGCGGCGTTCCGGAAACTGCTCCGACAGCCAGGCGGAGAACAGCTCATCGACCGGATCGGGTAGCCGGAGCAATTGCCACCCGGCGCTACGCGCCCCGGCGCCAGCCGCGGCTTCGATGAGGCGCGGAACCTCTTCGTCATTGAGACCTGGTATCACCGGTGCGACCATGACGCCCGCGGGAATTCCGGCGTCGCTCAATGTTCGCAGCGCCTCCAGCCGCAGACGCGGTTGCGCCGCACGCGGCTCCATGCGGCGCGCCAGCTCGTCATCGAGTGTGGTGATCGACAGCATGACCTCGGCGGCGCCGCGAGCTGCAAGCGAGCCGAGCAGATCGACGTCTCGCCCCACCAGCGTGCTCTTGGTTACAATCGACACCGGGTTGCGAAATTCATTGAACACTTCGAGGCAGCGCCGCGTCAGCCGCAGCCGGCGTTCAATCGGCTGATAACAGTCGGTGTTCCCCGACAGGGCGATCGGCTGCGCTTGCCACCGTGGCGACATCATCGCCCGGCGCAGGAGCTCGGGTGCCTCGGGCTTGATCATGATGCGCCGTTCGAAATCCAGGCCGGCGCTGAAGCTCAGGTATTCGTGGGTGGGCCGGGCGTAGCAGTAGATGCAGCCATGCTCACAACCGCGATAGGGATTGAGACTGAAGCGAAAGGGGATATCAGGGCTGTTGTTCTCCGCCAGCATACTGCGGCTGCGGTCGCGGTAGTAGAGGGTGCGCGGGGCCTGCGGCAAGTCGCTATCCTCCGCGTCATTCAACTCAATGAAGATCGGTTCGTAGCGATTCGCTGGATTGAGGGCCGTTCCGCGTCCCGGCAATTTCGTTGCTTCCATGAACAACCTTCGCCTTTTCTTCTCCCATAGCTGGTGATCAGATGCAACCAGCCGACCACAGGGATATCCCTTAACCTCTTGCGCGGCACCTCTTGAAGCTACACGAGAGTCTAAATATCACCTCGTCGTGCACTGAGCGTGCGAGGCTTTGCCACACCGGAGGCGGAGCCCTGGTCTCGCAGCCGGAAAGTCGGTGAGCGAGCCCCATCACGATCGGAACGGAAGGGAGGAAACATGCAGGTCCACTGATGTCTGTCCTCTGGCTTGCCGCTGGGGCACGACGGTGCCACAATCGCCGCATGCGGAGCGGAGTGTGGTAGGATGCGGCCGGTAGTTCACAGCCTGCCCCCGATCGCCGGTCATCCGCCGGCCCGCTCACCGGCTCGATCGCGCACCTGTCCCCTCGCCGACCCGCGTGCCCGCACACCGATGCGCCTCTCGGAGCACCCATGAAGCTGACGCCGATGCTCGAGCAGTACCTGCGCGTCAAGGACGAGCACCGCGACGCGCTGCTCTTCTTCCGCCTAGGCGACTTCTACGAAATGTTTTTCGAAGACGCCGAGCGCGCCGCCCCAATCCTGGATGTCACTCTGACCAGCCGCAGCAAGAAAGATGACGTCCCGATTCCGATGTGCGGGGTGCCTCACTTCGCCGTGCAGACGTACGTCGCGAAACTGCTGGCCGCCGGCCTCAAAGTTGCCATCTGCGATCAGGTGGAAGATCCCGCCAGCGCGCGCGGCCTGGTCGATCGGGCAGTGGTGCGGGTGATCACGCCGGGCACGGTAACCGAGGAGGAATGTCTCGATCCGAAGTGCCCGAACTACCTGGTCGCCGTGGCGCGCGAGCCGCTCGGGCTGGTGCTGGCGGCGGTGGACCTATCGACCGGGGAATTCCGCATCGCACCACGAGCGGATGAGATCGGTCTAGCGGATGAGCTCATTCGGCTGCTGCCCCGCGAGGTGTTGGTTCCGGACACGGACCATGCGCTGGCAGAACGCGTCGAACAAGCCGTTCCGCACGCCTTGGCGAGTCGCCTTCCGGCGCAGCACTTCGCGCCCGAACGCGCGCGCGATTGGCTACAAGCGCGAGCGGCAGCCATGAACGGAACCAGCCGTGCGCCGCTTGGCATCGGACTTCCAGCCATCGGCGCGCTGCTCTGGTATCTGCAACAGACGCACCGCGCCGGACTGGAGCATCTGCGTTTTCCGGAAATCCAAGAGCCCGGTGATAACCTGCACATCGATCAGACCACCTGCCGTAATCTCGAGCTGCTGACCACGATGCGCGGCGAACGCCGTGGGTCTCTGCTTTGGGTGTTGGACCAGACCTTGACCCCCATGGGAGGGCGCCTGCTGCGGCAGTGGTTGCTGACGCCTTTGACCGACATCAGCGCCATTGGCGAGCGGCTGGACGCGGTGGAGCATCTGCGGGAGCGCGTGACCTGGCGGCAAAGTGTGCAGGACGAGTTGCGCGGCGTGGGCGACCTCGAACGCCTGAGCGGCCGTCTGGCGGCAGCACGGGTGACGCCTCGCGATCTGGTGGGCCTGGCAGCCACCCTGGGACGTGTCGAGCGGCTGCGCCAGAACCTGGCCGAGGTCTCCGTGCCGCTTCTGCGCCGCAGCCATGAGGCGCTCGATCCCATGTCCGACGTGCGGGCCCAGATCGCCGCCGCCCTCGCCGACGATCCTCCACTCAATGCGCATGCCGGTGGCGTGATTCGCCAGGGATGCGACCCGGCCGTCGACGAACTGCGCGAGCTTTCGCAGCACGGCAAGCGCTGGATCACGCAGCTCGAAGTCAGTGAACGGGCTCGCACCGGCATCGCTTCACTCAAGGTCCGATACAATCAGGTGTTCGGCTATTACATTGAAATAACCAAGCCCAATCTGCACCTGGTGCCGGCGGAATATCGACGCAAACAGACGATGGTGAATGCCGAGCGTTTCGTCACGCCGCAACTGGAAGAGTATGAAGCCAAGATCGTCGGCGCCGAGGAACGCTTGCGAGCCATGGAGTACGAGCTCTTCACTCGGCTGGTTGCCGCCATCGCCGCGCAGCAGACTCGCCTCAGCCGCACGGCTGCCGCACTGGCGGAACTGGACGTCTTTTGCGCCCTGGCTACCACCGCCGAGCGGCAGCACTACGCACGGCCGCGCCTCACCCGTAACCGCCACCTCGAGATCCGTGAAGGACGCCATCCGGTGGTAGAGATCATGGCGGGACGGGCGGGCTTTGTGCCCAACGACTGCACTCTGGACCCCGATGGCCCGCAGGTGCTCACCATCACCGGACCGAACATGGCCGGGAAGTCGACCTACCTGCGGCAAGTGGCCCTGATCGTGCTCATGGCGCAGGTCGGCAGTTTCGTCCCTGCCACAGCAGCCGAGATCGGGATAGTGGACCGCTTGTTCACGCGCGTCGGTGCCTCGGATAACCTCGCCGGCGGCGAATCGACTTTCATGGTCGAAATGAAGGAGACGGCGCAGATCCTGGCGCATCTCACTCCGCGCAGCCTGGTGATTCTCGATGAGATAGGGCGAGGCACCAGCACCTTCGACGGCATCTCGATTGCCTGGGCCGTCGCCGAGCACCTGCACAACACCCCGCAGCATCCGCTGGTGCTGTTCGCCACCCACTACCACGAGCTCACAGATCTGGCGCGCACGCTGGAGCGGGTGGAAAACGCCTCCGTCGCGGTACGCGAATGGAAAGGCGAGGTTGTGTTCCTGCGACGCATCGTGTCCGGCCCCGCCAGTCAAAGCTACGGCATCCAGGTCGCCCGGCTGGCCGGTGTTCCCGCAGCGGTGATCACACGCGCCAAGGAGATCCTGCACAATCTAGAACAAGGCGAGCTCAACGACATGGGGCAGCCGAGGTTGGCGCAAGGCGAGGGCACGGGCTCCGGACAACTGGCTCTGTTCAGTGCGCGTGAACGTACCCTGCGTGAGGAATTGTCACGCCTGGACGTCGACCGGCTCACGCCGCTAGACGCCCTCACCCGCCTGCACGCCTTGGTCGAGCTGGCACGAAAGGACAGCGAGAGCGAAACGGGCAGCACGGAAACGACGAGGGAGCGTTGAAGGTGCGGCGACTGCTTGCGGCTTGCCTGATTGCGGCTGCGGTCACGGGTTGGGCCAGCCCAGGCCGCGGCCTCACCGTGGTGCGCAGTCTGCGACACATAACGGCTCCCGACTCCACGCGTCTGATCATCGAATGCTCGGGACCGGCACGCTATCGACTTCAGCGGGTCGACGCCGGAAGCGACCTCGGTATCCCAGCGCGGCTCTACGTAGATCTGCTCGACACCAAGCTCAGCGACGCGGCCCGCGCGGCACTCGAGCTGCCCTCAGGGCCGCTAGTGCGCGTGCGCGCCGGTGAACCCGCGGCCGCCACCTCCCGCCTCATCCTCGACGTGCCCGGGCTGGCCGCTTTCGGAGCGTTCGCCATGACGGATCCCTTCCGCCTGGTCATCGACGTGCGTGGCACGCCTCGCGTCGGCCCGCCTGGCAATGGCACTCGGGAGGCCAGCGCGCCACCAGCGGCACCGTCCAGAGCGGAACCGCGTCCCAGGCCGGCCGCACTGGCGGCGAAGCACACTACGGCGCTGCCTGCCGCCCCAATTCCCAGCCGCCCGCAGCCGCGTCGCTTCAAGGTCGTGCTCGACCCGGGTCATGGGGGCAAGGACCCCGGCGCCATCGGTGTCGGCGGGGTGGCGGAGAAGGATATCACACTGGCACTCGGTCTGCGTCTAAAGCAGCGGCTAGCGTCGGTCCCCCACATCGAGGTCGTCTTGACCCGCGATACCGACGTGTTTCTTCCGCTTGAAGAGCGCACCGGACGCGCCAACGCCGAACAAGCCGATCTGTTCGTCTCGATCCACACCAATGCCAGCCCCAACCCGAGCTTGTCCGGGGTGGAAACGTACTATCTGAACAACACCACCGACCGCGCCACCATCCGTCTGGCGCAGATGGAAAACGGTCTCGCCAGCATGGCGGGCCACGGCCAGCGTGATGCCGATACCGCCCTGATCCTCAGCAACTTGATTCAGAGCTACAAGGTCGAGGAGTCCGTCGTTCTCGCGCAAGAAGTCCAGGGGGCATTGGTCACCACATTGGAGGCGCGCGGCAAGGCCAGCACGAATCTCGGCGTCAAGCGCGGGCCATTCTACGTCCTGGTCGGAGCCGGCATGCCGTGCATCCTGGTGGAGGTATCGTTTCTGACCCATCCACGCGAAGGCGCCTGGCTGGCGCAAAGCGGCTATCAGGACGCGATCACCGAAGGTCTCTTGCGCGGCATCCAGCAATTTGTCGAGAATATGCACGTGGCGAAGAATCTATGAGCGCACCCGATTTCGCAGCTACTCTGGCCGCAATTCCGCCGCTGGAGCTACGCACCGGCGAACCCGGCTGGGGACGTCCGGCACGCGAGTTTCTCCAGACCGTACGGGCGCAGTTGCGCCAGCACCACCGCCGCGGGGCCTCCGGCCACGCCGTCGTCCACAGCTACACTACCGCCATGGACGGCCTGCTCCGGACCCTGTTCGAGGCTGCCAACGCCGAGTACATGGAGCGCTACTCTCGCCTTGACCAGCGCTGCTGCGTTGTGGCCCAGGGTGGCTACGGCAGGGGCGAGCTCAATCCCTGCTCCGACATCGATCTCCTGTTTCTGTATCTTAATAAACGCGAGCCATACATCGAGCATGTCGCCGAACGCATGCTCTACAGCCTGTGGGACACCGGGCTGACCGTCGGCAACGCCATGCGCAACGTGCGCGAATGCGTGCGCATGGCCGCGAAGGACTTCAAGGTGAAGACCGCCTTGCTCGATGCGCGTTTTCTGTGCGGTGACGAGGCACTCTACACTGAGTTTGCCTCGGCCATGGAAGGCGAGGTCCTAAAACGTGGCGCGGCCCGTTTTTTCAAGGAAAAGTTGGCGGAAAACCAGGACCGTCACAACCGCTATGGCGATTCCGTATATTTGCTCGAGCCTCAGCTCAAGGAAGGCGAGGGGGGCCTGCGGGACCTGCACACCGCTATGTGGATGGCGAAGGTCAAGTTCAAGACCAACCACACGGGGGAGCTGGTGCAGAAAGGCGTCATCACCGGACGCGAGCTGGAGGAGCTGGAAGCCGCCCGCGATTTTCTCTTCCGCGTCCGCAACGCGCTCCATTTCATGTCGGGGAAGCACCAGGATCAATTGACTTTCGAATACCAGGAGCGCATCGCCACGGAGCTCGGATTCGAAGGCTCGCCGAACATCAAAGGCGTCGAGCAGTTCATGCGCACGTACTACCTGCACGCCGCCACCATAAATCGCTTCGCCGACCAGATCATCGAACGTTGCCTGGAACGCTCACAACCCTACCGGCTCATCGGCCGCTTCCGCTCGCGCGAAATCCGGCCGGGGGTGGTGATCGGCGAAGGCGCATTGTCCATCAGTGGCGTGGATCTGCTCCAATCGGATGCGACGAATTTCATTGCCATCTTCGGCGAAGCCCAGCGTCACAAGGTGGCGGTCTCCAATGGCACCAAGCGGCTGCTGCGCGCCAACCTGCATCTGATCGATGACGCCCAACGCAGCAACCCACGCCTGGTGGCGGCGTTCTTCGATGTCCTCAGTGGTAAGGACAAGGTCTACGACACCCTGCTCGACATGCACCGGGTTGGCGTACTCGCCGCCTTCCTGCCGGAGTTCGGGGCGCTGCTCTGCATGGTGCTCCATGACCTGTATCACACCTACACGGTCGATGAGCACTCGCTGCGTGGCGTGTACGAGTTGGAGCGGCTGCGCGCCGGCGCCTGTAAGGACAGCGCGCCGTTGCTAACCCAGGTGGTCCGTGAGATGGACCGGATCGAGATACTGTTTCTGGCCTTGCTGCTCCACGACATAGGCAAGGGGCATGGCGGCGGCCATTCCGAGCGCGGCGCCCGCATGGCCCGTGACGTCGCCAATCGCATTCAGCTGGATACCGACGAGACCGAACAGCTGCTCTTCCTGGTGGAGAACCACCTGCTGATGTCGCACCTGGCGCAGCGCCGCGACATTCACGACCAGCACCTGATCGTCGACTTTGCCAAGCGGGTCGAAACCCTCGACAATCTGAAGAAGCTCTACCTGCTGACCTTCGCCGACATGCGCGCCGTGGGTCCGAAAATCTGGAACAACTGGCACGACATGCTGCTGGGTGAGCTCTATCTGCGCACGCTCGATGTATTTGAGCGGGAAGCCTTCATCGAAGAGGACCACGCCGAGCGCGTCGACCGTGTCAAGCAGCGCGTCGCCGCGGCCGCCGACGGTGTGGCTGGAGAGGCGCTGCGCGTCTTTCTGACGGAAATGCCCGACCGCTATTTTCTTGGAACGGCCGAAGACAGCATCGTGCGTCACGTTCGGCTGGTCAGCAGGATGGACGGGGCGCCCTATCTGAGTGAGGTCAAGCATTTCCCTGAACGTGAGTTCAGCGAGTTTACGCTGGCGGCGCATGACCGCCCCGGCTTGTTTTCCATGCTGACCGGGGTTCTGCTGGCGCACGGCATGAACATCCTGGCGGCCAGCATCAATACCAGCACGAGTGGCGTGGCGCTCGACATCTTCCGCATCTCGCACGCAGACCAGGCCGAGGTCACGCAGCGGCCGGAGCGTTGGGAGCGCCTGCAGGCCAGTCTTGGCCAGGTGCTGAGCGGTAATCTCGATGTAGAGACCCTGGTGGCCGCGGCGCAAAGGCCGTCGATCCTGGCGAAACGTTTCGTTCCCCGCGTCAGCACCGAAGTCCAGATCGACAACGAGGTCTCCGACAATTTCACCGTGGTCGACGTCTACACCCAGGATCGCGTCGGCGTACTGTTCGCCATCACCAACACCCTCTTCCACCTGGGAGTGTCGATCCACCTGGCGAAGATCACTACCAATGTCGATCAGGTCCTGGACGTTTTTTACGTTACCGATCTGGAAAGCCGGAAAATCTCTGATCCAGCGCGCCTGGAACAGATCAAGACCGAGTTGCATCGGCGGCTGACCACGACTAGCGAGCCCGCCACCCCGGAGCCTACAATTTGAGCGCGAGTGGCTCAGGAAGGCAGAGAAGACCGGGCCAAGGCACAAGCCCTAAAGCCCTCGAGCCCCCCAGTCCCAAGCCCTCAAGCCCTCAAGTCCCTCTCGACGAACAAGTCGACCGCTACCTGAACCATCTCGCCACCGAACGTGGTTTGGCGGGCAACACACTCGCTGCCTACGGGCGCGATCTGGCGGCGTTTGTCGATCACCTCGAGCGGCACCAGTTGACGAATGCCCGCGCCATCCAAGTACGCGACGTGGTCAGCTTTCTCGAAGCCCTGCAGCAGCGTGGCCTCACGGCGCGCAGCCGGGCGCGCATGCTGGCCGCGATTCGGGGCCTGTTTGCCTTTCTGCTGCGGGAGGAAGAGGTGACGGCCGACCCCAGCCGCGAGATCCACCTGCCGCGCCTGGGGCAACGCTTGCCGCGATCTTTGGGTGCGGAGGAAATCACGCAGTTGCTTTTCAGCCCCGAGGACGGTGCTCTGGCGCAGCGCGACGGCGCCATGTTCGAGTTGGTCTACGCCACCGGGCTGCGGGTTTCCGAAGCGGTCTCGCTCAAAGTAAGTCAGGTGAATCTGGAGGCCGGATATCTCACTGTCATAGGCAAGGGGGGGAAGGAACGCGCCGTCCCGGTGGGTGCCTGCGCGCGACAACGCCTGCTGGAGTACCTGCAGACCGCCCGGCCGGCCATCCTGGACGGCCGGCTCAGCCCGCAGCTGTTCGTCAATCGCAACGGGCGGCCGCTCTCGCGCCAGGGTTTCTGGAAACGCTTGCGCCTGGCGGTGCGGCGCGCGGGCATCGCCGGCAAGGTCAGTCCGCACACCCTGCGCCATGCCTTCGCCACGCACATGGTGGAGGGCGGCGCGGATCTTCGAGCAGTGCAGATGATGCTCGGCCACGCCGACATCGCCAGCACCCAGATCTACACGCATGTAGCGCGCGACCGGCTGCGGGCCGTGCATCGGAAATTCCATCCGCGAGGGTAATCGGCAGGGGCGCAGGTTGAAGTCCTGCAACCTCCCATTAGCCGCAAGGCTGTAACTCTCACGTTCCAGGACATCGTGCAGTGGAATCAGTGTCAGGACATCACAAGCGCATACGGTGCCTCTTGGAACGAAGATCGCCTGTCGACCGTTGTCGGTCTCCGCAGCGCCAGCGATCATCGTGACTTCACCGGCGCGGCTGTGCTAGCGTAGCCATCATGGCCGTTGCCGCTCGCCGCCTGCAGCGGCGCGGCTCGCTCAGCTACCGTGATCTCTGGCGCACGCCCGAGGATGGGAACCGCTACGAGATCATCGACGGAGAGGTCTACGTGACACCACCGCCGTACACCACGCACCAGCGCGTCAGTCGAAACCTCGCAATCCGCCTCGCCGCCCTGTGGGCCGGGAAGAAGTAATGCGGCCGTTGCGCCGGCCGGCAACCGATACGGTGGGCAATTGTGGGGGCGCGGCCAAGGCCTACGAGGCTCGACTGCGTAACTCGTTCGAGGCGACGCTGCACGAGGCTGGAGAGTTCTTCATGGGGCGAGGTGACCTGCGAGCAACCATGAAACGGCTCGCCGCGCGGCTGGCGGCGGAGAAGATTCCTTACGCGGTGGTCGGCGCCATGGCGCTCGGACAACACGGGTACGTGCGCATGACCGAGGATATTAACGTGCTGGTCACTCGCCAAGGCTTGCGCCGATTCTCCCAGACATGCAGCGGCAAGGGATATGTCCCGACTCACCGCGGATCGAAGCGAATGTTTCGCGATGCCGAGACCGGGGTGCGCATCGAGTTCCTGGTGGCTGGAGAGTTCCCCGGCAACGGCAAGCCGAAACCGGTGGCGTTCCCGGACCCCGCAAGCTGCTCCGTCGAGGTCGAGGGCATTCGCGTCGTCGCCCTTCCGCGGCTCATCGAGCTGAAACTCGCCTCGGGCCTGACGGCGCCAGACCGCTTGCGCGATCTGGCAGATGTTCAGGAACTGATCCGCAGCGAGCGTCTCACCGCACGTTTCGCCGGCCAACTCGACGCCAGTGTCCGACCGAAATTCCGCGAGCTGCTCGCGCCGGTACGCCGAGCGCATCGCAAGCGGTAGGCGGTTGCTGGCCGTCGTTTTCGTACTCAGCGAAACGGGTCGCGTAATAGACCCGGGACCCAGCCAGGTTGGTTCGATTACGAGCCCGACTTGTCATCCCCAACACGATGTGGGACTCATAGGAGAATGGATCAGTTCGAAAGCGTTGCCCGCGCGGCCGCCGCCGAAGCGGGTCAGCGTCTGCGCCAGGCTTGGGGAGAGCGGAAGATCATCGAGCACAAGGGCGCCATCGACATCGTCACCGACACCGACCGCGCCGTCGAAGCACTGGTTGCCAGCCAACTTCGCCGCGCCTTCCCGGATCACCTGATCATCGGCGAAGAGGCTTCGGCCGGGGTGATGCTCCAACGGCCGCCGCACGAGCCCTACGTGTGGTATCTCGATCCGCTCGACGGCACCACCAATTTCGCCCATGGCTTTCCGCATTTCGCCGTGTCGCTGGCATTGGAAGGTGGCGGCAAGCTGCTGCTCGGTATCGTTCACGACCCGCTGCGGAATGAAACGTTTTGCGCGCGTCGTGGCGGCGGCGCCAGCTTGAATGGCCGGCTGATTCACGTCTCTGCGGTCACCGATCTCGAGCAGGCCCTGCTCGGCACGGGGTTTCCCTACGATCGGCGCGAACACCTCGACTTCTACCTGGGCTTTCTCGCCGACTTCATGGTGCGCGCCCAGGGAGTGCGGCGCGTGGGCTCGGCGGCACTGGATCTGTGCTACGTCGCCTGCGGACGCCTCGACGGTTTTTGGGAATGGAAGCTCAAGCCGTGGGACACGGCGGCCGGAGCCCTCATCGTCGCCGAGGCCGGCGGAGTGGTAACCGACTTCCGCGGCGCAGCCTTTGATGCTTTCGGCGAGCAGACCCTGGCGTCGAACGGCAGCCTGCATGCGATCATGACGCGCCTCCTATCTGCGCGGCTGGGAAACGCCGCAGGCAGATAGGACGGACCTGTTAGCGCCAGTCATACAGGCCGGTGATCGTCGAAGAGAAGCCGGCGACAGGCACAGTCTCTACCTGCATCCGTTGAGGGCGTTGTTCACTGCGGTAAGGATCTCATCAACGGTGATGGTGTCGCTATGATCCGCATCCCCTGGTCTACAAGACGAAGACATTGTGTTACCGAGTGCGGCATTCACCATGGTTAGTATCTCATCGACTGTAACTGGGCCAGAGTTGTCGCAGTCCCCGACGCAGGCGCATTGCGTTCCACATCCCCAAGGGCACTCTCCGGGGCAGTAAAGGGCCTGTCCTGGCCGGCAAAGCGGTGGGGTGCAGACGACATAGGGGGTTTGGGTTGGCGTCGGCGTGCTTGTGATCGTTAGTGTGGCTGTGGGCGTATAGGTCGCCGTTGCCGTCGGGCTGCTCGTTGAGATCGGCGTCTGAGTGTCGGTCGGAGTCCATGTCGCGGTCGACGTTGGCGTCGGTGTCAAAGTCGGGGTCGGCGTACTACTTGGCGTCTCCGTCGCCGTGAGAGTTTCGGTCGGGGTCTCGGTTGGCGTGTTGGCGGGAGTCTGACTGAGGGTTTCCGTCGGAGTATCTGTCGGCGCGGGCGTCACGGTGTTGGTCGAGGTCTGCGTGGGCGTTGCCGTCGGCGTCGCGGTGAAAGTCGGTGTCGGAGTATCTGGACTTCGGGTTGGTGTGAGGGTGGCGGTATTGGTTACAGTCGGCGTGTGTGTCGAAGTCGGCGTCGAGGTTTGCGTGCTGGTGCCGGTCGGAGTCGCCGTCGAGAAAGCGCAGGTGACCAGCAACCTGCCGTTTCCTTCTGCCGAGTGGGCACCGCCGACGCGGATCAAGTAATCCGCATTCTCTTCGACCGGCAGAGAGACCCTGGAAGCCGATGAGCCGGCGCCGCAGGCTTCGGTATTGTCGTCATTGCAAGCCAGAGCCGTATCGCTGTGGCGCGGGCAGGAGGCACCATCGTACACCTCCAGCAGGGTGTCGAACTCACTGCCGCAGAGATCGACGGTGGCAACACCGGTGCACGAGGATGTGTATCTGTACCAGATATCGGATTCCACCGACGCGAGGCTGCACATCGCCGGCTCATCGGGACCGTCCTGCGTTGCTCCCACGTTGCCGAACAGCACCAGCCCTTCGCTGATGGGACGGGCGCCAGTGGCACAATCGTCGTTGGCCGGCAGTACAGTCATGCGGAACTCGGCGCTATCGCCGAGTGTTTCCAGCTCACCGTCTCCCACGGTCACGGTGAACTGGTACTGTCCACTGACGGCAGCCGTGCCGTGTAGAAGACCGAATGGATCGATGCTCAGCCCGGGCGGCAGGTTGGGGGCGGAAATGAAGTAGCCACGGCCCGGAAGAAAATGTGGATTGGGGCAGCCGCCGGAAATCCGCAGCTGAGTGCTGACCCGATCGCCCTCGGTGACATCTGCAAGGTGACCGCCGAGGACGGTGATGTCGTCGGGCACTTCCTGGACACGCAGCGGGAAGGTGCCCTGGCTTACGTTGGCACCGAGATCAGCAACACGGACAAGGAGGTCCTGATCCGGGTCGACTGGCATCACGACCGCGGAACGGCCTCCGGCGTTGGGATAGTTGTCGTTGCACCCAAGCTCCGTGCCGCCGCAGCTGTCGTACGCGCTCAGCACCGTGTCGGCAAGGGAGCCACCCGGTTGGACGGTGTCGAGGTACAATGTGCCGCCGCAGCGCGTGTTGTAGGAATACCAGACGTCGCTGTTGCTCGACTGGCAACTGGCGTTTATCGGGCTGGTGGAGGCGCCGGTGTTGTCACCGATCAAGGTATCCTCCGGGACTGGGATCGGGCTGGTGCAAGTGTTGTTGGTGGGCGTGCAGCTTACCACGAGGCTGGGCAGGCAGACACTGCTCGGATCCTCGGAGACTCTGAGCTGGAAGTTGCCGGTGTGCTGTGCATAAGCATGAACAAGAATATGGTAAACTGTACCGGGGGTGGAACACCATCCTACCTCCGAGGCCCGGTTGCCGGTATTGATGTCGTCGTTGGCGCCAACGCACTTCTGGCCGCCGCAGCCGCTGCAGTAGACGCTGATCGCGCTGTCGTAGTCGGCTCTCCCGTCCAGGGATGCGATCATGACTTTTCCGGTGCCGATCACCTTGTACCAGACACCGGGCGCCGTGACGTTCACTCCCTTGCAGGCTGGCGCGGCCGCGAGGCCCGATTCGGTCGTTGTACCCGGAATTGCCGATGGAACCTCGACGAAAAAGGCATCATCGCAGACCTCGTTCTGCGGCAGAAACTGGTGCTGAAGGCTGAATGCTTTGCCGACGGCGCCGGGCGCGTCGGAGATCCGGATATAATAGGTCTTGCCGGGAATGATCCGGATGTCCGGTACGGCGAAACAGGGGCCGGGGCTGTCCTGGCCGGCGCACGAGTTGCTCCACACCATGCTTTCGCTTGCGGATACGGAGCATCCGTTTACAAAGACCGAGATGATCGACCCGGGCAGCGTACCTTCGAGGTCAAGGGTGAGATAGCCTTCCACCTCGGCGGCGTAAGAGTACCAGACCGACGGGCGCAGCACGCCCTGCTCGGCTGGATCCGGGCTGGCCTCTCCGAAGGCCTCCACCGTCGTGCCTTGCGCCGTTGCGCGGTGGGTAAATAGATTGCCTGGGCTCTGACCAATGTACTGGGCCGTCTGGCAGGTGTCGTTCAGCGGCGCATTCCGCAGATCGGCATACCATCCGGATGCGCGGCCGTTGGGCATGATGCCGTTGCCGGCGATGGCCTTGCCGTCATCCGACACCGCGGTGACGCTCAGAAGCTGCCAGCCGGCGATGGCATCGCCCAACCGCAGGGTCTGCAACAGGGTCGATACCCGCATCGGCAAATCAGTGGCCGAGGCCTTGGTGGAATCGGCGATTTCCCAAACCACTGCCTGGTTCTCCACCTGCCCACCCACCAGCCAACCACGGCCGGCAATATGGCCGGAAGAGTCGAGGGCCGCGCCGGTTGTATTGCTGTCGCCAGGCAGCAGCGGCAGCGGTATGTTGTTGCGCTGGCTGGTGTCCCACCGGACCGGGACCGTGTGCTGGCCGGTAGAGAGATGACCGACAGCCAGCTTCCCGTCCACGGAAACGCCTTCCACCGCATTGCACGTTTGGGTAACCCCCAGCGGACAGTCAGCCGGACTAAACCGCGGCAGTTCATGCCAGCCCGAGCCTTGGATCCATACGGCCGGTCGCCACCAGGTTTCGTCGGCGTCTTCCATCCCCCGCAACAGGCCGCTCTGGCCGACGATGACGGATCCGTCGCCAGACACTGCCACCGCATAGCTGTCGGAATCAGGGCCGAAGGCGCCGAGTTCCGCAATCGCACCGGTGACCGTGTTCCAGGTGACAGCATCTCGGTAATAATTGAAAGGGCCAATCACCGTGATGGCTTTTTCCCAGCTGTACCCCACCGCCATGGAGCCGTCGGCGGTTACCCCCAGCGGCCAAGCCTGATCGTCTCCCGAAAGCCATGGCAGCGGGGTGAACTGCCCGTTCCGCCAGGAGAACCCGGTGTATTCGGGAACCACCACTGCGGCCCAATGGTAATCATGGGTGTAGGAATTGCCGACAACAGTGGAGCCGTCGGCGGAAGCATCATAGGCAACACTCCAGGGTGTCGCGACATCGGATGGCAGATATCCGAGTGCAACCAAGCCTGTGTCCTTCGACCACCGGAAGGCCTGGCGGGATGTCACCTGCTGCGGTGTTTGCACGCTGCCGACCACCAGTCGTCCATTGCCTGAAATTCCTTCGACAACGCTGGTGGCGGTACCCAGCTGGATGGGATGAAACTCGGCCGCCACAGCCGGCCGAACCTCGGCAATGGCCACGAACAGCAGGGTCGTAAGAACGATGGGTCGATTTGTCATACTAATCCCTTCTGCTCGAATGCAAGGCGACATCCCAACCAGAGAAAAGGACCTGGTGAGTACAGATGCAGCCGAACCCCGTGCTCTTGGCGATCTATAGCATGTAAAGCCCCGCCCGGTTCGCGGAAACAATCGACAAGACAGGCTATTTTATTTAGAGCACATCACGACAAAGGTGTCCAGCAAACAGGCCGGCTCATTGAGCTTCCAACCAACGCGCATAAAGACGCGCGCGGCTGAAGAGCAGGATGCTTCCGCACGACACCCATACAATCACGATTGCAAGAAGACCTTCTTAGAGGCACCTTCCGCCTCTGACGACGAGATCGTCGGAGTAGAGATGATCCTTGCTGAGGTCTGAAGCCTATTCCGCTACAGCCAGCCGCCGCGGAATCCGGCGCGCCTCAAACCGGCGCCGACATAGGGACCGGCCCGCATCAGCCGCCAGATCAGTTGGGCGCGATAGTTTTCGATCATCATCACCACGATGCCCTGGTCGAGCCCGAAGTGGCCGTACATGGGGGCGCCTGGAATTTTCCGGGGAACGTCCGCGTTGCGGGGAACGTCTGATAGCGGGGATTATGGCAATTAGCCGGTTAATATGGCCTATCCACCTATCTCCAAGCGATCCGCCGTCGGAGATAACGTCGAAGGAGGTGGCGGCCATCCGTCGCTTCTTTGCGCGTTACCCACACACTCGACCTCGTGCATTTTGCATGATCGCCGTGTTGCGCGTTGCAAAGTGTGCCCTGTTCGGAGACAAGCATCTGAAGGGCACCCCGCGCCTGGTATGCGCTGGGGTCTTGGGCATGCGGCCTGCACTGTAACTACCGGGTGACAACCCGTACTGCTGCCTCACGACCATCAGCTACACAATCTCGACGCGTTGCTTCAATCCGAGAAGTGGAATCGCCACCAGCCGGCGCGCGCACCAGCCCGCCCGCGTCTGGGGAGGCGCACCACCACGGATCGCCACTCGCGCTGCTGTGCCTCACCGCGATCGGCGTCGTCTACGGTGATATAGGAACGAGCCCGCTGTACGCCATACGCGAATGTTTCTTCGGACCACACCGCGTGCCGGTAACGCACGACAACGTGCTCGGTATCCTATCGCTCATATTCTGGGCGTTGGTCATTGTGGTGACGCTGAAGTATCACGTCTACGTCCTGCGGGCGGACAACCGCGGGGAAGGCGGGATTCTGGCCTTGATGGCTCTGGTGCGGGCCGACCACGGCAATCGGCGGCGACAAGCGGTCCTGGTCGCACTTGGTCTGTTCGGGGCTGCCCTGTTGTACGGCGACGGAGTTCTCACCCCAGCGATTTCCGTATTGAGCGCGATCGAAGGACTCGAGGTCGCGACCCCGTTCTTCAGGCCTTTCGTTGTTCCCATCACCATTGCCATTCTGGTCGGCCTGTTTCTCTTTCAGCGGCGCGGGACGGCAGGTGTGGGCGTGGTGTTCGGCCCGGTCATTCTCGTCTGGTTTGCTACCCTGGCGGGGCTCGGTATCGTCAACATCGTGCACAGCCCCGGTGTGCTGGCGGCTGTGGATCCGCGCCACGCGGTCTCCTTTTTCCTACATAACGGCATTCACGGATACCTCGTACTGGGGGCGGTATTCCTGGTGGCGACGGGCGGCGAAGCGCTCTACGCCGATCTGGGACATTTCGGGGAGCTGCCGATTCAAATCGACTGGTTCGCGGTGGTCGGGCCGTCGCTGCTCCTCAACTACTTCGGTCAAGGTGCCCTGTTGCTGCAAGATCCGGAGGCGGCAAACAACCCCTTCTACCGCATGGCTCCGAGCTGGATGACGTACCCGCTGGTCATACTGGCCGCCATGGCAACGGTGATTGCTTCGCAAGCCGTCATTTCCGGCGTGTTCTCGCTTACCCGGCAGGCCGTCCAACTCGGGTTCACACCCCGCGTCGAAATCATCCAAACCTCTTCACACGAATTCGGCCAGATCTACATTCCTGTCGCGAATTGGGGTCTGATGGTCGGCACCTTGGCCCTGGTCGTTGCCTTTGAAAACTCGAGCAACCTCGCCGCGGCGTACGGGGTGGCGGTGACGACCACTATGATTATCACCACTCTGCTGGCTTATGTCGTCTCGCGCCATCTCTGGCACTGGCCTCTGGTGCTGGCGCTCGCCGTGACCGGTGGATTCCTGCTTCCCGATCTCGCCTTCTTCGGCGCGAACATAGTGAAGGTCACGCATGGCGGATGGTTTCCACTGTTGATCGGCATCGGCGGCTTCCTGCTGTTCACCACCTGGCACCGAGGCCGTCAGCTGCTGGGTAGCGAGATGAACAAAGCGGCCTTGCCGCTCGAGCTCTTTGTGCAGGACCTGCAGCGGCAAAATGTGACTCGCGTACCAGGCACGGCGGTGTTCCTCAGCGGGTCTGCGCGTGGTACCCCTCCGGCTTTGCTCCACAACCTCAAGCTCAATCGCATTGTGCATGAGGAGAACATCGTACTCACCGTGGTCACCCAGGAGGTCCCGTACGTTCCGAGTGAACAGCGGATTACTGTAGAGCCGTTGGGTGCGGGGTTTTCAAGAATGACGATTCGATACGGGTTCATGGAAGATCCCGATGTGCCGGCAGCGCTGGCGATCGCGAAGGAGGCGGGCGTCGCGGTCGATCCTGCCACGGTCGCCTACATCCTGAGCAACGACACGTTATTGCGCGGCCGGAGCTCGGCCATGGCAGGATGGCGCAAAAGCCTGTTCGTGTTCCTCTCCCGCAACGCGTCGCGTCCTTCGCAATTCTTCCGCTTGCCCGTCAACCGCGTGATTGAGCTCGGGATGCAAGTCCGCGTCTAGGTCTCCGAGGGCCCGACTCGCGAATGAAGACGGCAGGCTCGTGCGGGCTCGACTTTTCAACTATCGACTTTCGACTGCACAGCTTCCGATCAGGTCAGATATGCCGTCCAACTTCCGCTCCCTCAGCAATGGCGTCAATGATCTTCCGCGGCTGCTTGGCATCTCCGATTACGTACACCTCGGGCACTGTGGCTTTTATGGTATCGGTCAGTTGATCAACGGAGCGGGCCCCCATAGCGAGGACAATGAGATCCATGCCGCGGATCTCCTCATTCTTGCCATCACGCGTCAGCACCACCCCATCGTCGAGGATCTCCTTGACCTGAGCTGGGTGAGGTAGTCGAATGGATCGACTATATAAGGGGGCGCCCGGAATTTTCCGGGGAACGTCCGCATTGCGGGGAACGTCTGATAGCGGGGATTATGGCAATTAGCCGGTTAATATGGCCTATCCACCTTCGGAATTCGCGCGGTTCGGCGTTTCGCTGCACGATCGGGCCAGGCTGATGGATCGCGGCATAGATCTGATCTGGACGTCAGACCAGATGCTGGAATACGCCTCAGGTCTGCCACCGCATTCGACGCTGGGTTTCATGCCGCTGCTTGGCGGCCTGGCTCCGGAGGCAGGGTGGGCTTGCCTACGCCTGCTTGAAAAGACGATGCCCCGATTGCAGGCACTAAGAGCCTAAGAAGGAGAAGGATATGGAACTGGCAAAGGCAAGACATGCCTTTATCACTGGCGGCGCCAGCGGGATTGGACTGGGAGTTGGGAAGGCGCTCGCCGAACGGGGTATTCGCGTCACTATTGCCGATATCAATCCCGACGCCATCGACACAGTACTCACCACTGAAGGCGAAGTCTTTCGCGGCGTGCGTCTCGATGTCTGCGACCGGGCTGGTTGGGCGGCGGCCAAGGCTGAAGCGGAGGCGGCGTTCGGACCGGTTGACCTGTTGTTCAACAATGCCGGCATCGCCTCGTTCGGTTATCAACTCGCCGACATGGCCCCGGAAGCGTTCGATCGCGTGGTTGCAGTCGATTTGACCGGCGTGTTCAACGGCGTCTCGGCCTTTGCCGCCGACATGCGCGAGCGGAGGCACGGGCATATCGTCAACACCTCGTCCATGGCGGGGATTTGCGGGCCCAGCCAGGCGATCGGGGGCAGCTATGCCGCCGCCAAGTTCGGGGTTGTCGGCCTGTCCGAAACCTTGCGGGCAGAACTCGCGCCCTTTGGTGTCGGCGTTTCGATACTTTGCCCTGGGGTCACCGCAACAAATATCGTGCAGAGCAGCATGAAGCTTGGCGGTGACATGCGTCTTCCGCCCACGCGCGAGCCCGGCAGTGCGGAACATGCGGCCTCAAGCCCGTTCGAGTCGGGAGTTGTCGATGAGGTGGCGCCGCGAGTGCTTCGCGGTATTGAGGAAAATGCGCCCTATATCATCTCGCATGGCAGAGGCTGGTGGCCATTGGCCGAAGCAAGGCATGTGGCGCTGGAGAAAGCTTTCGAGGGGATGCGGTAGGGCGCCTTGCCGCGCTGCGAATCAATCGGCAGTCGCAGCACTTTCAAGAATGTCGTGGGACGGGCTGGAAGGCGCCATGCCTCGCAACACCAGTTCCAGCGATAATTCGATGCTGGCGGAAACATCATTGCCGTAACTGCCAAGGCCGTCGCCCGCGAGCATCAGGATCACGCGATGCACATCGTCAAGATTGAAATCCTGTCTGACGAGGCCAGCTGACTTGGCGCGCGCGAGCGGACCGGCCAGGGCCTGCTCGACGCAGCGCCGGAATACCTCGCCAGAAGCAGGGGCCTGCCGGTGCATCGGTACGATCTTCGTCAGGCCACCCGACACGATAGTCTTTGTGGCAAGAAGCTTCAGCGCCATGAAGAAACCGTCGTCCCGGTGGGCCCATTGCGCGATCTGGCTGGTCAACTCGTCCATATGGACCTTGAGCACCGCCGCCGTCAGCGTCTCGCGGCTGGGAAAATTACGATGGAGCGTGGGGCGGCTGACCCCGGCGCGTTCGGCGATCTTCTGCAACGGAACGTCGAAACCCTCACTCGCATAAAGTTCGACTGCAGCATCCATCAGGCGATCGAGACGTTCCTGCGCGTCCTTTCTCAATGTCGTTTTCCGGTGTTTCAAACTGCCCCCTTCACTCTGTTTTCCACTTGACCTTCGTTAACGCGCAGGTACCTCTACGACAAGTGTGCATCAATGTACACTTGTTGTAGACAACGAATCGTCAACATGCCGGGACTCGGAGAAGCCCCGCAGAGCAAGTGGAGAAAGCAATGGAAAAACTGACCATCGTATCGCTGGACGGGCACGCGCAGATGCCGCCTTCGGCCTGGCCCGAATATCTGGAGAAGCGGTATCATGACCGGTTCCCCGACATCAATGTCGAGAACGAGCTCTATTCCGCGCTGATGGGGCGGTTCCTTGCTCGCACTCATGATTCCGACAGTCTGGATGTTTTCGATCTGGACCATGCCATTCGCAATGGCGGGGGCGAAGGCGTGTGGAACCTGGATGTCCGCATTGCCCAGATGGACCGTGAAGGGATCGCCGCCGAATTCGTTCACAGTGGCGATTTCCACGCCTGCGGCCTGTTCTACCAGTCATCGAATACCGACTATCCGATGGATTTGTGTCAGGCGGGGCTGAAGGCTACCGCACTTGGTCATTCCACCGATATTCTCAATCGTTCTCCTCAGGTACGAGGGTCAGGCGCAGGTGGCACGGCGGCTGAAATTGAAGAAAGTTGGCGCCGCCAAGCTTTCTCGCCGCCGCGCTGGATGAGTGCACGTTACCTCAGCCTGCGCTCCGGGCGCTGCGGAGGTCCGCCAATCCAACCCCCGCAAACGGCAGCGCCACCAGACCTTGCGCCACCAGCGAAAACAGTTGGATCGCATTCAGCACCAACCCATACGCAAGCGCGTCGGGCTTACTTACCCCAAAGAGACCGAGCGCCAGGACGCATGCCCATTGGAAGGTGCCGATCATGCCCGGCGCGTTCGGCAGTGCGGTGCCAAAGCCGATGAAGATGAAGACGATCAGCGCCGCGTTGAAAGGCACGCCGAAACCGAAGGCGCAGATGATCACGTAGCTCGACAGGATAGGCAAGAACCAAAGCGCCAGCGATACCAGAAGCACCGCCAGCAGCAGCCGCGCCTCCGGCAGGATGCGCATGCCGTCCAGGAGCGCACGGGTGATCCGTCTGACTCCCGGCACCACGCGCTCCGGCAACACTCGCGCCATCCAGCGATCCACCAACGGCTCCCCTTGCCACCACAGCAACACCACCAGCGCTACAATGGCGGCCGCAGCCAGGGCCGGAAAGAGGGCACCCTGGCGAACCCAGGTCGGCAGGTTGGTCGTGGTGAGCAGGCCAGCCAGGATGTAGAACACGATCACCACTGAATCCATCGTCTTTTCGACCACGAGGTTGCCGACGACGTTGGAAAAGGTGACGTTGGTGCGCCGCGACAACAGCCACGGCCGGACAAATTCACCCAAACGGACCGGCAAGAGATTGATTGCCATGTAAGCGACGCTGATAACCACCCACAGCTGCCCGAGAGCGACGTGCTGCAACGGGCGCAATTCGAGCTGCCAGCGCCAGGCCCGAAACACCTGGAGTATCAGACTGATGGCCAAGGCAGGAACGAGCCAGCGCCCGTCGAACCGTCCCAGCGCAGTTTTCAAATCCTCCAGTGGCACGTTACGGAAGGCGAAAAACAAGAAAGCCGCCGCAATCAGCGTGCTGAGCGCAATTTTGTTGAACAGCGGACGGCTCATGTGAGGCTCATGGCAGATGGCGTCTGGAGGATGGTCCGGAACAAGCCGCCGCAGCCATGTGCCTCAGGCCGGTCAGCGCCGCAGCCGTTGTGCTTCCTGGGCCGCTTGCCGCGGCGTGAGCACCAGAGAGGTCTTGGCTTCCTCGGTCTGGCGCTCCTCTTCCATTTGCAAGAAGGCACCGAGGCTGGTGCGCGTCAGCCGCTCGCAGAAATCGATCTGCACGCCGCCGCGCCCGCTGCTTTCCAGTGCCAGAGCCACCGCCAGCGCCTGCTTCGCCTGTTCGGGCCGTTTAGTGGCATGGAAGAAATACGCCATTTCCTGCAAGCGCCGCACCCAACCCGGGCGTGTTTCACCGCCAAAGAGCTCTTCCACGGCGTGCTCGGCCACTACACCGATGCGGTCCTGCTGTTGTGCCGGCGCCAGCACCAGGGGGCTGCTCTTGACCTCCAGCGTTTCTTCGACGTAAGGCCGCAATGTCTCGCGATCGAAAAACCAGGTACGAAATTCCTTCTCCTCCAGGAGCTGGCCCGATTCCGCCAGCCAATGCGTCTCACCTCGCACCACTGCAGGATCCAGGTGGGTTAGAATGAGAGGCGGCATCTCGACGACGGGTTGCTTTATCAACTGCGCCCGCAGTCGGGGATAGTCCCCGCTGATCCGATAGCCCTTTGCGGAGGCCCAACGCGACGCCCGTTCAATGACATAGTCGCAGTAGCGCCAATCGGCCTCCACCATGCGGATCTCATGCTTGTCGAGCAGCTGCTGGCGCAGGCCGCGCAAGGCTTTTCTTGTAGTATCGAATAGATCGACCTCGCGTAGCCCGTCGGGGTCGTTGAGCCCGGCAAAGACGTGCGCCACGCCTGCCGGCCGCGGCTTGACCAGCCACACGAGTTGATCGCCGCTGCCGTCGACGGCCGAAAGGTAGCCCTCCAGCACCGGCCCCGAGGCCACCAGGGTCGGCTTGGCTGTGGTCGACTGCGGGAGCGGCAAACCACGTCGTTCCAGCCGATAAAGCGAGCGGCGGATCTCCTTGCGCACCAACTTGTCCTGGCTGCTCGCCTCCATGGCGGTCAGAGCCTCGACACTCGCCGCCTCCGGCTGTGCCCCAAGCCGTGCGGCGATGGCCAGATCTGCGGCGGCGTTACGACCCACTACCTCACGCAGCACCTCGGTACCAGCGTGGGCGGGGATACCCCATTGTGCGAGCTGCTGCTCACCGAGCTGAAGCTGCCTGTCACGGTCGGGTTTGCTCATTCTGTTCCGCTCCGGAAGTTACCACTGCACGGGGAAACATGGTCAATTTTGCAGTTACGCGGTCGTGCAGCCAATGAGAATCCCACCACTCGACCGGATCCACGTGTACTCCAGATAAGATTACCGAGAAATGCAGATGATCGCCACCAGCCAGACCGGTCTGCCCCGTCTGCCCTATGGTTTGGCCGGTCTTCACCTGCTCCCCGGGTTGCACGGCAATCGAGCTGAGGTGGCCATAAAGGGTGAACATTCCCAGCCCGTGATCGAGAATCACTGCGTTGCCGTAGATGCCGAGATCGTCGGCATAGACCACCACACCGTTCTGCGCCGCTTCCACTGCGCTCAACTTCAGCGACGCCAGGTCGTAGCCCAGGTGAGTCTGACGATCGACGACACCGCCCTGGTACGTGTAGGTGCGCCGATCGGCGAAGGAGCTGAGCGGTGCGGCGTTGGACTGGCGGCGAAAGGCGCCGTCCCACAGCGGCACAGCTGCCGATTGGGCAGTGACTTCGCGAATCCGGGCTTCGTTGCGCTGGCGCAGCTCGCCGTTGATGAACAGGTAATCCTTGAGCCCATCCCCGCTGAGCGCGAGGCGGCCGGCCTGGGCGATGTCGGGAACGACGCGACTGATGAAGCCGTCGTCGACCACCAGCGTACGTTCGGCAAAGCGGCGCGGCGTGATCTTGCAGGGCAAATACACCTCGCGCCGGTTTCCCGCTGCATCGCTCGCCACCAGCCGCGGACGCACATCGGCGCTCAGATCCTGCGGCACCGCAAACAACACCAGCGCAATGGCCGGATCGGAAAAGTATCCCGTACGCGCGGGAAAGAAGTATCTGTCGACCTCAATGCCGCTGCGCACCGTGTTCGCCGACTGCCGGAACACCGCGACATCCATGCCGCCGACCCGGACGTAGTGTTGCGTCGTCAGCAGCTCGATCTTGGGCGGCAACATATGAACCGTCACTGGTACCGTAAGCCGAGGTACGTGCGCCACCGAACGCCAGTGCCAGCCGTAGGTATCGACGTACACTTCAAGCGTCGCCGCGCCCTCCGGCACTCTGAGTGCCAGGAGATCGGCTTCGACGTGTAGCCGCTTTTCCGCCACACCACTGCCGCGCCAGCTCGTTGAAGGATAAGTCTCGCTCAGCAGGTCGTAACCCGTGCCGCCGGCTTGCAAGCGAACGCTAACCGCGCGCAGTCCCGGCGCGTCGCTGCGCACGTCGAAATCTATGGGGGTCTTCCTGCCGAGGGCGCTAACCGGGGAGAGCAGAGAGACCTGCGGCGCGTGGGGCTCGAACTTCAACCACCACAGAGTCCCAACCACCAACAAGAACATAGCGCCCAGAACTGCGAGCGCAGCACGCATCACACTTGCCTACCTGCGTGGTACATCTACACTTTTATTCGTCGCAACGTACGTATAAGTCAAGCGCGGCCGCGGCCCAACCGGTGCACCCGGTGACCGAGGCGTGCCGAGAGATCGGCGCCGTAGAGTGCCGTTACCCCGCGCGCGAACTTCGATTCGGTTGATGGTTGTAGCGAGAAGTGCTGGCGCAGTAGCTGCGCAATCAGCAACACGTGCCGCCGCGGTCCGCGCAACCGTTCAATCTCCACCTCGCAGTACTTGACCACCGGCGTACGCCCCTGCGGCGGCCGCAGACGCACCCGGTCCAACGCCAGCTCGGCCACTGGTGCTTTCTCCACTCCTGCGGCGATTACGTCGATGCGACGGCGGTATATATGCGTGACTAAAATCGGTACGAGAGCACGGCCGGCAATGAGACGGTCCAACTGCGGCTGCAGCTTACGATCAGGGCGGAACGGCAAACGCGGTGCTGCCGCCAAAGGCACAGTCAGCTCGGGGCGTTCATGCACAACGCCAGCAACCCGTCCACCCCACTTGGCGGTCATTTCCCAGCCGCCAGCATGGCGGCGAAGCCGCAGTGCCACACCGTGCCGCGCCAGATCGAAGTCAAGCGTATCAAGGTATACGGAATACAGCCGCACCGCATCTCGCGGCCGCAGCCGATAGTCCCCGATGCGCTCTAGCCGGGCGATGGCGCGCAGATCACTCTCTCGCGGAGCCAGCAGCTTGGCTTCGATTTCGAGCAGTGCTTTGGACTGCATTCCTCAGATCGCTCTCTGGCGGTCCTTCCAGTAGGGATCGCGCCGCTTGCGCTTGTAGAGCTTGCCGTCTGGATCGCGTGGATCGCCCTGCGCTGCATTCCAAAAACCAAGTTCGGACATAGGGCCCCCCGTATGCTGATCGTGTGCTGGTATCACCAGCTGCTTTGCCCCGTCAACTGCCGGGAGTGCGCTTCCAAACTTACCTGGTTTGCACGACCGTGACATCGTCGCTACATGTCCTGCCGTGCTCACCATCACCAACTTGCGCAAGCGTTATGGCGGACAGGTCGTCTTCGACGGCGTCAACTGGTTCGTTGCGGACGGCTGCCGTGTCGGCCTGGTGGGCGCCAACGGCTCCGGTAAGTCGACGCTGCTGCGGCTGATCGCCGGCCTCGCCGAAGCGGACGATGGCGGCATCGTCGTTCCGAAGGACACCAGCGTGGGATATCTGCCGCAAGAGGTGTTCGGGCTGAATGGCCAGACGGTGATCGTCCACGCGCTGGGTGCGTTTGCCGAGGTGCACGCGCTGGAGGCGGAGTGCCGGCGAGTCGAGCATGAACTGGCGGACATGTCCGGAGACGACCCACGCCACGATGCCCTGATGGAGCAGTATGCCAGGCTATGCAACGAGTGGGACGCACGCGGCGCCTACGACACCGAAGCCCAGGCAGAGAGGGTATTGACGGGCCTTGGCTTCCGGAGCGCGGATTTCCACCGCGACTGCGGCGAATTCTCCGGAGGCTGGCAGATGCGTTTGGCGCTCGCCAAACTGCTCCTGCGACGGCCCGACTTCTTGCTGCTCGACGAGCCTACCAACCACCTCGATATCGAAGCGCGCAACTGGCTCGAGACCTTCCTGGCCGATTACCCGTATACGGTCATCGTCGTGGCGCACGACCGCTATTTCCTTGATGTCGTGGTGCAGCGGATCAGCGAGGTGGCCCACGGCACGATTACGGATTTCCACACCAACTACACGCAGTACCTGATCGAGCGTGAAGAGCGGGGCCAGCGCCAGTCGGAAGCGTACCGGCTGCAACAGGAAGAGACCGAACGACTGCAGGCGTTCATCAGCCGGTTCCGCTATCAGGCCTCGAAGGCAGCCCTGGTACAGAGCCGCATAAAGCAACTCGACAAGATCGAGCGGCTGAGGCCGCCAGAGGGCCACCGCGGTGTCCACTTCCGTTTCCCGCAGCCGCCGCGCAGCGGACGGGTGGTGCTGCAACTGCACGCCGCCCGCAAGCAGTACGGCGACCTGGTCATCTACGACCGGCTGGACCTCACGATCGAGCGCGGCCGCAAAGTGGCGCTGGTCGGCCCCAACGGCGCCGGCAAGTCGACTCTGATGAGAATTCTGGCCGGCATCGAGCCACTCGACACCGGTGAACGCACCATCGGGCACAATGTGACGCTGGGATACTTCGCGCAGGACCAGACGCAGGTGCTCGACCCGGAGCTGACGGTGCTGCAGGAGATCACGCGGGCGGCGCCGATGGAACTGGTGCCGCAGGTGCGGACCATCCTAGGTGCATTCTTGTTTTCGGGCGAAGCCGTGGACAAGCGCACCAGCATCCTCAGCGGCGGCGAGCGCAACCGCCTCGCTCTGGCCAGGCTTCTCCTCCATCCCGCCAACTGTCTCCTGCTCGACGAGCCGACTAATCACCTCGACATCTCCGCCAAGGAGGTGTTGCTCGAAGCTTTGCGAGCGTATCAGGGCACACTCGTGCTGGTCGCCCACGACCGCTACATCCTGGATCGACTACCGGAAGAAATCATCGAGGTCGGCGCCGGGACGGCGGTACGGTACCTGGGCAACTACGAGGAATATCTTCAGAAGAAAACCGCGGGCGAGACCGGTATGCTGTCAATCGCCCCTGCTGCACGTGACCAACTGCCTGCCACGCAGCGCCCTGACCGAGCCGCAGCGCGAGCCGAACGTGAAGCGCAGCGCCGGCGCGAGCGCGCCGCAGCGCGCCGCGTTCAAGCGATGCGTGATGCGGAAGCCGCCATCGCCGTCAAGGAAACCGAACTCGGTGCTCTGGCCGCAACCATCAACGATCCGGAATTCCACCGCGCGCAAGGGAATCCGCATGCCGTCTTCAGCCAGTACGCTCGCCTGCAGAAAGAAATCGACACCCTATACGCCGAGTTGGAAAGGCTGGAAAGCTCGGGCCTGGCAGAGGCAGCTTGCGAGTGAACTTCGCGTCGGCGTAAATGAGATAGGCTCTTCCGAGGTGAACATGATCGGCAGAGAGATCCTGTCTGAAGAAGAAGTGTCCCCGAACTATCGCCTGCGGCAGACCCGCCGGCGCCGCACGCAGGAGACCAGTTGGGAAGTGGTGGAGGCCGCGTCCGGCATAGCGGTCGCCACGGGCCTGGCCGACCGTGAGGAAGGCCTGCGCCTGGTGCGCGGGTGGGAACGTCTCAGCCAACGGCTCGAAGGTGGCCTGCCCGGGCACGTGCTGGTGAATTGAATCTGCGCCTCTGCCAACCGGTCACCATTCGCGCAGCAATGACCCGACTGTAAGCTGATTTGCTGCCGACTGTGGCGAAGCTGCGCACCAAAGCTCCTGGTTTTTACTGAGTCAATTTTCAGGCGGGCGACGCTGGCGTGACGCCGGCCGGCGTCACGCCAATACGAGGTGATTTTGCCTTCTGGCTGACCACAGCGCAGGTCAGCCCGTCAGGTTTTGAACGTCACTGTGGCTTACTTATGCGGCGCGCGGGTAAACAGCTGGCATGGCCAATGCTGACGTCCAGTATCTATCCGAGTAATCGCGCGCGCTATGCCCAGCGCGCTCTGGAGTTCCGGCTGTCATGTATGGCCACCACCCGCTCACTGCATCAAACAAGCTCGAAAATATCTTGTTGTTGCGTTGGGTGCTGATTATCGCCACGTCGTATCTGCTTCTGTTCAGCCGGCCGGTGGTCGAAGTATCCCGCCCGGCAGCAGTTTTCATCGCCGTATACTTGTGCTCCAATCTGGGCTTGCGCTGGTTGCGGCCGCACCTGCCGTCCGACCGCGCCTTTGATGCCACAGTTGTTGTGCTCGACACTGCGATGGTGTCTTTGGGCCTGCTGATCACCGGCACAGCCTCGAGTCAGTTCTTTGTCGTGTACTTCGTCGTGGTGTTCCTGAGCGCGCTCACAGAACGGGTGGAGTTGGTGTTCACCGCAACCGTGCTGCTCAGCGCGACCTACTTGTACAGCATCGCGCAGTTCACCGGTTTCGCCCCGCTACTAACCACCGGCTATACTTTGCGCATTCCATTCCTGTTGGCCGTCGCCCTTTTCTTCGGTCATTTGGTGAGTGAGGCTCGCGGCTGCGAGCGGGCGGTAGAAGAGGCGCGCGCTCAGGAGCTGCGGATGCAGTTCCTTTCAACCTTGAGCCACGACCTCAAGAATCCCCTCGGTGTCATTCAAGGGCTGACCAGCTTACTGCTGGAGGGGGACAGCGGGCCGCTGAACGAGAACCAGATGGTGCTGCTGCGCCGCATCCACGCCAGCACCCGGCACCTGATCACCTTTGCCCTCAACCTGATCGATGCAGCCCGCATTGACGCCGGGCGGCTTTCCCTGCAACAGCGGCCGACCAATGTCGGAGAAGTGGTAGATGACGCCCTGCTGCTCGGGCGCTGCGCCAGCGATGTGAAAGGAATCGCCCTGCTTTCAAGCCTTGCCCCTGACCTGCCGCAGGCCGAGGTTGATCCGCTCCAACTGGAGCGCGTCATCTCCAACCTGCTAGGCAATGCCGTGAAATTTACCCCGGCCGGCGGCAGCGTCACTCTTTCGGTCCGGCAGACGGGTGGAGACATCGAGATCGAAGTGAGCGACACCGGTATCGGCATTGAGCCGAGCCAATTGTCGAAAGTGTTCGACCAGTACTGCCGCTATGCGCCGGACGCGAGCATAGCCGGTTACGGACTGGGCCTCTACATCGTCAAAGCCGTGGTCGAAGCCCACGGCGGCAACATCGCGATCTCCAGTGCGTTGGGGCAGGGCACCACGGTCACCGTGCGCCTGCCGCTGAAATCGTGCCAAGTGACGTCGCCGGCCGCCGGCCGGCAGACCACCTCTGCGGCGCAGTTTCCGAGATCCCCCGCTCTTGCCCTCAGGAGACCGTAAGCTCGATGAGAGTCCTATCCTGATCGCTTTCCCGCATATGGCGCATGGCGTATGGCTGATGGTTAGAGGTCATGAGCCATCCGCCATATGCGATCCGCCATAAGCCATACGCCGAAGATCGTAGTACTTGACGGTCACGCGGTTAACCCGGGTGACAACCCGTGGGATGCGCTGGTGCAACTTGGGGAGCTGACGGTGTACGATCGGACTGCGGCCGAGCACGTCGTGAGGCGGGCGCGAGATGCGGACATCATCCTGGTCAACAAAGTTGCGGTGACGGAGCAGACGCTTAAAGAATTGCCGCGGCTGCGGTTCATCTCGGTGTTGGCCACGGGTTATGACGTGGTGGATGTCGGCGCGGCGCGGCGGCGCGGCATTGCCGTGTCCAACGTGCCCGAATACAGCACCGACTCGGTCGCGCAGCATACTTTCGCCTTGTTGCTGGAACTGTGTCACCAGGTTGCTTTGCATCACCAGGCGGTCGCCAGCGGGGAGTGGGTGGCAGCGCAGGATTTCTGCTTCTGGAAGGTGCCGCCGCTGGAGCTGGCGGGACTCACCATGGGAATCATCGGCTTCGGGCGCATCGGCCGGCGCGTGGCCGAAATCGCCCACGCGTTCGGGATGCGCATCGTTGCAGCGGGAAGGCTGCGGCGAGAAGATCCCAATTATATCGCCCGCCAGGATGTGGCCATGGTGTTTGCATCCGCCGATGTGGTCAGCCTGCATTGTCCACTCACGCCTAGCAATGATCGCTTCGTCGACCAGGCGCTTCTGAATCAGATGAAACCCTCGGCGTTTCTGATCAACACCGCGCGCGGTCAATTGGTCGATGAGCCCGCTCTGGCCGCTGCGCTGAACGCCGGCCGACTCGCGGGCGCAGGGCTCGACGTCCTTTCAGCCGAACCGATGCGGCCCGACAATCCGCTGCTGCAGGCGCGCAACTGCATCATCACGCCACACATGGCCTGGGGCAGCCTGGCGGCCCGGCGTAGGTTGATGGCCGCCACCGTCACCAACGTCCAGGCTTTCCTCGCGGGCGCTCCGGTCAATGTCGTGAACTGATCAGCCGCGGGTTTCTCCTGCGATTCCGTGACCCGATGCCTCCCTTCCCTCCACGGGGTCCTCTCGGGTGAGTTCCCCCGCTTCCTCGGTACTACCAAGGCATTCCGACTCTCCCGTGCCCGTCCCGTCCGCCTCGGAGTTCACCTCGGACGGCGGTACCGCCCTTACTCTGGCGGAGACACGTGAGCCTCCCAGGTTCCTGGAGAACCCCAATGCATGCATGCCCCGCTCTCGAACCCCGGCGGGATCGCAGTGCCAGGCCCTTCTCGGCTCTGCGATGCGGCCTTCCGTTAATCTGACGACGTCGGCTCCCACGAAATCATTGTTTCGAGGCTCAGTGACGCGGCCTGCACGCTCCCTGTGTACGCTTCGCGGCCTGCGTTGCCGCAGGACTCGCGCAACACTCGGTTCTGGCTGTGGGCCAGCTTTGCCAGGCGGGGTTGGCTACCCGCTGGGCTCCATCGAAAGGTTTCCGTCTTTCAGCTGTCCTACACGACTTCCTCCTTTCCCAGGCTTTGCCTGGCGCACCAGACCTCCCGATCTCGCGGAATCTGTTCTGACCCCAATTCGTAAATCAAGCGCAGGTTGGTCTCGGGGAAGAGCGTAGCTAGCGACCTTTCAGACTCCACACTCCATCCTCAACACCGCAATCCCCGCGGCTGCGCACCGCTGTCTGCGTAATCCGCCAGTGCGCCACACAAAATGCACACACCGCCAGCCGCCCGCATCAATTCCTGCCTCCAGCCCTCCACTCCGTCGGCCTTCCGTCCTTCGCGTCTCTGACCGTCGCCAATCGTCAGCTCACGGAGGGGGGCTTTGCCGTGGTCCGGGAACCTGGATCAACTCGGTTTGACTTAGTCCCCTCTCCCCCATAACCTACATACCCCGCAGCGCACTCCCGCTTCTTCGCGCCGGCCGCTGGCGCGGTGGCATTTGGGCGGAACTTCACGCCTCGCGGGAGAAGGATGACCCATGACGCTAAATGAGATGCGCGATATGCTAACCACCATGATGCGGGGGATCGACAAGAAGACGGTACTCACGATTGAAACGCTCGAAAAGGGTGATCGCCGTGGCCTCATCGTGCACCTTTCCCGCGACAAACGCACCGGAACGCTGGAGATTTCCGAGGACGACATACAGGCAGCGCGGAGCGATCTCATGCGGCGCAACCAGGTGCGCACCGCCCTCAAGCGCGCCCGGGACCGCATGTGGGAAGAGGTGACGCCGATCTTCAGCACCAAGGTGGAGCACCAGAAAATGGAAGGGGCGCAGTTCTTCCGCACACCGCAGGGAGGCGGACGCGGGCGGCGGTAAGGGCACCCTCCTCACTGCTCCACGGCCGAGAAGACGGATTTGCGGCGTTGCACCCGAATAGGGAGCGGTTTATCTTAGGGATCGATGCCTGTCTCACTCGAAATTCCAGATGAGGTCCTGTCGGCTCTCAAGCTGCCGCCGCGTGCCGTCGAGCGCGAGTTGCGCAAGGAGCTGGCGATCCATCTGGTGGCGGAAGGCCTCCTGCCGCAAGCTAGCGCCTGCCGGTTGGCTGGCCTTTCGCGTTTGGCCTTCGAGCGTCTCCTAGGCGAGCGCCAAGTCCCGCCGCGGTACACGCCTGCTGACGTGGACGCCGACGTTCAGGCATTATCGGCGGAATGATCGCGGTTTGTAACACCTCTCCGATCAGCAGTCTCATTCAGATCAATCAGCTCCCGCTACTCGCGCGGCAGTTTCGCGAGGTCTTGATTCCACCGGAAGTCGCCGTGGAACTTGACGATGGAGCGGAATTCCTTGGCGATTGGCGCACCACGGCCGGTGCGCAAACCTTGGTGACACGAGCGGTCGGCGATCGAGCGCTACTGCGCGACCTGTTAGCGAGTTTGCATCCTGGTGAAGCAGCGGCCATCGCCTTGGCAGCCCAGACCTCCGGGGCCATTCTGATTATGGACGAGAGCGACGGGCGCCGGGCAGCCACCCGAATCGGGTTGCGGTTCACCGGCACGGTGGGTCTGTTGGTGACCGCAAAACGGAGGGGTGATATCCCGATGCTCGCCCCGTTACTCGAACAACTGCGTACAAAGGCTAAGTTTTGGATCACCAACGACGTTGTTCGTCGAGCCTTGCAACTTGCGGGCGAATAGCATCGCCAGGAGGTTCGGTAGACGAGGGCAACTTCCTCTTCAAACTCCGTTGTGAGCTGACCTCGGGACACACGCTACAGATCAGGCTGCACGGGGTCGCGGGGCAGGTGCGGTACTCGTATCAGGAATTCGGGGACAGACCGTTGCGGCGGTGGGGCAACGCCCCGCATTTCCCGCGTGTCCCTAACTTTCCGCACCATCACCACGATGCTGAAGGGCGCGTAATCGAATCCGCGCTGCGTGGCGATCCGGTTGCGGACCTTCAGCAAGGGCTCGAAGTTCTGTAGTTCGGCCGGAACCTCAACCTCCCGCCGCTGATTCCGGCAACCCTTCAGTCGACCAGTCAAGAGTGCAGTCACCGATCAAGATCGCCTCGAAATCCTGGTTCACGGCTTCGGCCGAGAGCGGGTTGAAGGTGATGCTGCCTGGCTGGCAGGTTCCTGCGGAGATCAGGGGTTGGGTTAGGGAGTGGTTCGACGCTGCGGTCGGGACCGGGATGAAGATCCAGTCCGGCGTAAGCGCGGCCGTACCGCCACTTGACTGCGGGCACTTGGCTCGCGTTCACCGTATGACCTATGGTAAAGTGACCATAGATGAGGGCCCGGCTCATTTTTCACGAGAAACGGTTGGTCTGGTCGCCGTCGCGAGACGCCGCGGGGGTGGTGGAGCTCAAGGTATGGGATCTCCCAAAGTCGGAATGGTATCCGAGTGGGCGCAAGTTCTCCCTCTTCTTGATCTTCCAAGGCCAAGTGCTGGTCGGGATCGACAATCACCAGCCGAAAGGGCCGCATCTGCATCTTGACCAAGAGGAAATCCCCCTCCGTTACGTCGATGACGAGCAGCTCCTGGAAGACTTCTGGGATCTGGTCAGAAAGGCAGGCTTCGAGCCATGAAGCTGAAACGAGTACGTATTGCGGTCGAGCCGTTGTCGCGGACGCATGAGCGCTGGAGAAAGGCATTCAAGGGAAAAGTAAATTCCAAGGGATCGGTGATCACGGTTGCCAGCTGGGAGGTATTGGGAAAAGTGTTTTCTCCGCCGCGCCTGGAGATCCTGGCACGCATTCCGGCACTACAGCCGAAATCGATCGCCGCCCTGGCGCGCAGCCTAAAGCGGGACTTCAAGAACGTGCACGCGGACGTAATGTTCCTCGCGGACCTTGGCCTGATCGAGCTGAAGGCGGAAGGCGGTCGCAAGGCGTTGATCCCGATCGTTCGGTTCAGCGGTATTGAGGTGGACCTTGGAGCCGCAGCGTAGCATCACATCGAGCTGAGCAATCAGTGTGATGATGAGCGGGCCGGCACGATGCACCGCTGATTAAGCGCATCAAAGCCCGTGGCGTCAGTAGCCCCCGCTCCCCCAGTCAAGGGTGCAGTCACCGATCAAGATGGCCTCGAAATTCTGGTTAGTGGCCTCGGCTGAGAGCGGGTCGAAGCTGATGTGGCCTGGCTGGCAGGTTCCTATGAGGGGTTGAGTCACGGACTGGTTCGGCGCTGGCATTGGAGCGGGGAAGAAGATCCAGTCCGAACCGCAGAGTTCGGCAGTTGGGAAACGTGTGATTGCGCCAACGGTGTAGCGCCCGATTAGCACCGCGTCATTCTTATCGATCGAACCGTCGCCCGATACGTCGGCGGCGAATTGTTGCTCCGCGGTAAACATCACCGCACCGACGGTGGACTTCAAGACCATCACGACGTCACCGATGTCGATAGCTTCTCCAAGGTCCCCGTTCTTCCGCGGCTGGACCATCCAGTTCCCATCTTCGACGGCGGGAAAAACAAACTGACCATTTGCATCCGTCTGAGCCAAGA
>Ga0214473_10000208_pt1 | contig 83341 bp, 63 predicted proteins | sample RVTome_7_FD_203509 | JGI IMG/M metagenome (GOLD analysis project Ga0214473, IMG submission 203509) | Soil microbial communities from uranium-contaminated site in the Upper Colorado River Basin, Wyoming, United States - RVT98D197 | ecosystem: Environmental > Terrestrial > Soil > Contaminated >... | reverse complement strand
ATGGTGCGCTGCTGGATGCTATTTTGATTACAACCGACATCGAGTAAGTGATGTTGCCCGCAGTCCTTCCTGCGAGGTATTGCAGGGCTGCGTGAACGCGGCCGAACAAAGGGCAGGATTAGTATCACTTCGGGGCCTGTATCGACCCGTTCGGTACAGGCCCCGCTTGTGTTTGGTCGCATGATGGGGGGCTGCGGACCGCATCCGTATTGCACATCAGAACTTGACTGGTCGCCGGGTGTCGGGTATTTCATTTTATCAAGTGCCTTTCGATAAATTCTTGGTCAGAGGACAGATAATGCAAAAGGGTACGGTCTCTTGTGTGGGGTTATTTGCAGCAACGTCTGTAGTGTTTGTTTTTTTGTCGAAGCCTTGCCTTGCTGCTGAGGCGGTCTGGATTGAAGGAGAGGCTTATACGACGTCCACCTTCGTCGAGAAATCAGGCGCCGGTCCCTGGTATCACAACGACAAAATCATGAAGGATCTTCTCTCGCCCGGCGAGCCCGGCGCCTCCAGCGGCGATTGGCATTCCCACTACACCAGCAACAATTACCCCGATTCGGGCACCGCGACCTACAGCTTTGCGATTGCTGAAGGCGGCAGCTACACGTGGTGGATTCGGCTCAATCCGTTCCGCAACAGCAACGGCGGAGCGGATTACAGTTGCAGCATTGACGACGGTCCCTGGAAGGCTATCGACCTTTCTTACGCGACCAGCCGGATCGACCTGGTCGAGCCGGGAGTTGATATCCGCCTCATCGCATGGACGTTTGGCGGAATCGTGGATCTGGGGTCCGGAACTCACACAATCAAGGTGCGCATTTCGGACCGCAACGGAACGGACAAGGAAGGGCACGGCGGTATCGATGCCATCGCTCTGACGAACTTCCCCTGGTCCCCGGCGGGGGTTGTGAAACCCAATCCGAACCCGCCGGCGCCGGAGCCGGACGACTGGTTCATGCTGATGGCCGGACCAGACCCATATTCCCCCGATTCGATCACCGACATGAGCAACCTGATCGAAAAGCCCGCCGGCAAGCAGGGCTTCCTCAAACGCAAGGGCAAAGACTTTGTCTTCGAGAATGGCACACCCGTCAAGTTCTGGGGCGTCGATGCGAGCATGACCGAGACGGCTGATGCGCAGCAGCGGCAGGCGCGGTTCTATGCCAAGCACGGCATCAACATGGTGCGCCAGCACCCGGTCCAAAGCGTGGTCGGCCTGCTGCAGGGAGACCGTGGCCGCCCGTCGTTCGATCCGGCCAAACTGGACAGGTGGGACAAATGGTTCTCGATCCTCAAAGCCAACGGGATATACATGACCTGGTCGTTGTTCTACCCGCACGTTATCACGCCGGATGATGGCTACCCGCCGGAGCTTTACAGCGAGTTGCCCGGCAGAGGCGCCGGAAAGAGCACTTCAGGCGTTGTCAACATGATGACGGAGCTGCAGGATGCACAGTGGCTATGGGAGCGAACGCTCCTGGAGCACGTCAACCCCTACACCGGGCTGGCCTACAAGGACGACCCGGCCCTGGCGATTGTCGAGGTGCACAACGAGGACTGTATTTTCTGGCATGCGCCGCTGAGCGATCTGGCCGAATACAACAACGGCAAGCTTGACCGCCATGCGGCCATTCTCGGCCAAATGTGGATGAAGTGGGTGAAGGACCGCTACGGTAACGATGCGAGCCTGAAGGCTGCATGGGACGGTGGTATGAGGCCGGACGATTCGGTCGGGAATCCCGCCATGAAAATGTACGCCGCCTGGGAGATGGACGCCGACGGCCCGCGCTGGAACAAGAGCAGCGAAAAGCAGCGGATGGGCGACTTTATTCGTTTTCTGGCCGGACTGCAGCGCGGTTACTACGAACGCCGCGAGCAGCGGCTGCGCGACTTGGGTTACAGGGCAGTAACGGTGACCACGGCCTGGAAAGCGGGCGGCCCGGCGGCCTCTGCCGCTAACCTCTGGTGCGACGATGCGATGGACGCCATCGACCGGCACAACTACTCTGGAGGCGGCGCCGGCGGGCACTCCATCACCGCCGGGGCGGTGAATAACGACACGCACCTGAGCAAGGCCGGTCGGGGCATCCTCTCGAGCGGTTTCTGGCAGGTGGAGGACAAACCGTTCATCATGACCGAATGGACTCAGAAGCCGCCGAACCAGTGGAAGGCCGAGATTGCGCCTCTGTTCGCGTTCTACGGCATGGGATTGCAGGGCTGGGATGCGTCCTATCACTTCGCCGCCTCGCGCGCATACATGGGTGACGGCTGGCCGGGTATGAGTTCCTATGTGACCTGCACGCCGCACTACATTGGCCAGTTCCCGGCTTTGGCCTTCGCCATTTACAAGGGGCACTTCGACGAGGGTGACATTGTTTCGGCGCGCCGGTTGTCCACCGATGGGATTTTCGGCGGTATCGACGGGCTGGGGCAACAGAGTGGTTCGGCCGGCTACGACGAAAACGAGTTGCTGGCCCAGGGTGATACTCCTGTGGAGGCATTGGCCGTAGGGCGTGTTACACTCAAGGTCGAGGACGGCCTGGAGGCTTCCTATCTCGGCGATCTGTCCGCGCTGTGGAACAGGCGCTCGCAGACCGTTGCCAGCAATACCGGGCAGCTTACATGGGATTACGGCGGCAGGGTGGTGATCGTGCATTCCGAGAAGACGCAGGGCGTTATTGGCTTTGCCGGCGGCAGGACCTGCGACTTGCCCGGTGTGGGCGTTCAGATTGGGCAGACACCCTTTGTCTGCTTGCTGTTTACGCCGCTGGACGACCGGCCTCTGATCGAGTCGCAGCACATTCTTATTACCGCCATGGCACGGGATAAACAGCAAGGTGCAGTGTACAACAAGGATGGGACGCAACTGATTGAAACCGGCGGGCCTCCGCTGCTTCTTGAGCCGGTGCAGGCGACCCTCAACTTCAAGGGTGCTCCGCTGACCTCGGTGAAGGCCGTTGACGTCTATGGCGTGCCGAGGGTTCACGACGTCGAACGCCAGGGCAATACGTTTGCAATCGACGGGCGTTACGCGACGTACTACTACCAGGTCAAACGCTCTGATCGCTAATGGGCGACCGGCGGGGGACTACGTGGCGGCCTCTCGCGATTTTTCCTTGCGGATCGAGAGCCAGCTCAGCAGTATGCCCAGTTCGAACAGGGCGTAAAGCGGTATCGCGAGTGCTATCTGCGATATAACGTCCGGCGACGGAGTGGCTATCGCGGCGATAGCAAACATGGCGATAATTACGTATTTCCTTGATTGCTTGAAGGTCTCGATGGAGACCAGTCCCGTCTTGTTCAGAACGAAAATGGCGATGGGTGTCTGGAAGGCCAGCCCAAAGACGAGCATAAGCATCGTTACGAAGGAGATGTACTTGTCGAAGGTCCAATAGGCCGAGACGCCTATCAAGTCGCCGAATTTGAGAAAGAACCTCAAACAAAATTTTGCGATCCCGAACAAAAAGAACAACGCGCCGGTCACAAACAGAAATGTTGAGAACGGCACCGCGATGCGGACGTATCGTCTCTCGTGCTCGTACAGACCGGCCGCCACGAACATCCAGAGTTGGTAAAAGACCCAGGGCGAAGAGATGATCAGGCCTGAGATCAGGGTTATTTTCATGTAAGCGATGAAGGGGTCGGCCGGCGCAGTCGCTATGAGACCTTGCTGCAAAGTGGAAGAGTACATATCGGCGGCAACCCCAACGTAATTGGGGTCCTCCGCCAGTTTTGTCATTGTCTCAGCGTAGATTTTATGTACGAACCTCACTGCTCTTGGGTCAATATCCGGTGCGTTCGGGTCAGTTTCGAGGGTCTTCAGCAAGTTTGCGCTGAAGGCATCCAGAAGATAGGCTGAAGCGTTTGACGCTTTGCTATCCTTGACTCGGGCCTCCGCCTTCGACCGGAAATACTTCTGCGTCTCCTTGGTGTAAGGGCGTTCGATGAACCGAATGATTTGCCCCCCGAAAAAGAGGCAGATGACGGTTCCTACGACAAGACCGGTGATGGCCAGGATCAGCCGGGTGCGCAGCTCCTCCAGGTGGTCGCCCAGGCTCATGGTGGTCTCAAGAGGGTCGGGTAGCCTTCTTCTCTTCTTCTTCTCTGGGTTGCTGCCCATTTTGCAGACAAGGCCAGTTGGCGATGCTCTCAGACGCAGGCGGGTTAGCTCATCTTGTCTTCGGGCTCGTCCAGACCGGCGGCGCTCCTTGTCTCTTTCGCCACGTCGTTGCCGATTTTCTTGACGTCGCCCACGAACTCGTCCTTGGTCTCTTTGGCCTCGTTAATGCCCTTCTTGAACTCCGTCAGACTCCTGCCCACGCTGCGGGCAATATCGGGCAGGCGTCGGCCGAATATCAGCAGAGCAACGACAAGGACAACGAGCAACTCCCAGTGGCTGACTCCCGCGAACGCCAACGTGTATTGCGTACAATCAATCATCTCAATCTCCTTATTACTACGCGGTCACACTATTATCAAAGTGTACCCTTAGCTACTTTGTCAACGATGCAAATCGCCGAATAGACATTGACCAAAATACGAACAACGTATTCTAATCTACCCGAGGCTTCAGGTCAATAAAACATTGTTGGAAATTTTCGTCGGTGAATTTGCGATTGTCGGCGCCGGACGATTCACCGCCTATTCTGCTCTTGCCGGTTTGCGTTCGGCCGGCGGCCCATAGCGCGACACATCAAGGACCAAGGCGATATCATGGGGACCTATTCCATCTTCGTAGCGGCCCGCCTTGCTCCATCGGCCTGCCGGTCCGTACGGCGCATACGGCTCTCCATCGCCGGATGTTTCGTCCGCCGGCGAGATCGCATGGGAATGGGTCTCGAAACCTCTTTCTTGCATCTCGGCCAATGTCAGACGTTGGCGATTCGACGTGTATTCCCCGAAATCATACGTTGGTGGAGCATCATAGAGATTGTAATCCATGTACCCCAGGACCGAAGACAACGGCTGCTTCTTGAACTGACAGCCCATCGCCGAGGCCCTCCCTGAGAGCAGGATGTTGTTCCATATCTTCACATCGGCCACACCCCCGGCCCAGGCGCCCACAAGCTTATCCGCGCGGACAAGATTATCGTGAATCTCAGTGCCGGCGTTGGCCGCGTGCAGCTCGATGGTCCCATCGAAAACATTGTCATAGATATAATAGATGGCGGTCCCTCCCTGGTTATTGCCATAGAACGGAACACCGTTGCCGGCGAAATAGTTGCGTCTGTATGTATTCTCCACGCCGAAATCTTTGTCGAAGACGCCCACGGTATTGTCGCGGATGTAATTATCCTCGACGATCACGTTCCTGGCCCCTTTGCTGTACACCTTGATGCCCGCACTGTTGGCCCCATTGCCCTTTACGCCCTGGATTATGCAATGGTGAATGCGGCAGCTCGGGGCCCTCTCGATCCTGATGCCGTCGTGATTGTCCCCTGTGGCCATGTGATTGCCGACCACTTTGCAGTACGCGATTGTGCATCCCTCTGCCCCCATCACGAGCACGCCCTTGGCCCTGTCGGCCGTATGGACCTCGAAACCCTCCCAGATGATGTAGTCCCTGCCGCTGCTGCCGATAGCCGCCTGCCCGCCGGATGTTGTCACTATCACCTGGTCGCCCGGATAGGCTCTGAATGTAATCGGGCTGTCCTTAGTCCCCGAGCGGGATGGGTTCACCGCCGGAACCGCCCAATTCGCCGAAGCTCCCACGTTGTAAGTCGCTTGTTTGACGATCACGGTGTCGCCGGCCGACAGAACGCCGGCCGCATGGTTGATCGTCTTCCACGGGGATGACTCCGTCCCGGCATTGTCGTCATTTGCCTGCTTGTGGTTCTGATCCACGTAATACACAGCCGCACAAGCCCACTCGCTCCAAACAGCGGCGCAAACCAGACAGATTCGTAAAGCAGACAAACTTCTTCCATGCATTGGCCTTGACCTCCTTACAGACGCCTTTCGTGGCCGCCCCAGCCATACGCCTGCAAGGGTGCCGACCCGAATCCCTGCATACGCTTGCCGAAATACTTCGGCGGACGAGAAGTTTCATAACACCAGAACTTCGTTCGGACTTCAAGCTCTTTTCGTGCCTCTCGGACCGACCGTTCGTCGCAAAAAAGCGCAGAAAACAAGCGATTTGGCCCAGGGGCTGTGCATGGCCGGAAGGGCTGCTGGAGGCCAATGAAAAACTTGACCCCGCTATGTTCCATAAGTATAGTCCAAGAAAGATGTTACGACCGCGCTATAGTGATTTTCCTTGCTTTTAGCCCCTTTTTCCGCTATCATAGTGGCATGGTGATAGAAGAGAAACATGATAGTGCGGCCCTTTGAGAAACGTCATGAAGAGACTCTATTACGAAACCTGGCTTCCATTTGTCTTCAACAAAAGACGCATCCTGCTTCTGGCCATCGCCAGCTACATTGCTTTGTGCTGAAAAGTCCTCGTTAGCGTGACTTTTCGTCGGTGCCGCCAGCAGAGGTTTGGGGCGAAATGTTTGCCGGCGGGGAATGGTCCCAACCCAGCAGCGAATAGCACAACAGATCAATATGGTTGATCAAATCCTGAACGTTGAGACGTTCCGTTCTGTGAAAACCTCGCACGGGGCTGCGCAGGTGCAGCCCGGCATGGGCTGAAGCTGGAAAACACGAGAAATCCCCCATACCCAGCCCGATTTCGGTCCTGCCGAAACGCGTTCCGCTGCGCCCGCAGAATTCCTGCATCAATTCGAGCACGTGTTTATAGGGCATGATGACAGAATCGCTCTCTGAGACGACCGCGACGAACGAATCGCGCGGGTAGTTCGATCTGAAGTCGAGCGGCCCGTCGATGGACAAGCTTATCTCAAGGGAAGCGAACAAGGCCGGCTCGTGCAGACTCAGGTACTTGGCACCCAGGAGGCCCTGCTCTTCCTCGGCGGTGAACACGAGCAGAATTCGACGGTGCGCAACGCCGCGAGCCCATTGGTTTGCTTGCAGCAGCCGGACCGCTTCCACGATCACGGCCACAGCAGACCGATCGTCGCCCCCGAATGAGGAGGACTTCTGCGAATCGCTCTCGTGCAGGTGGTAGAAATCCCCAGTGCTCTCATCGAACGCCAGGAACTCCGGCGCGGATCGCTCTATGGTGTCGGTATGCGCATTCAGGAGGACGCTGGGGCGGCCGGCCAAATCTCCTGAACCTGGAATTTCCATGATCAGGTTGCAGGGGGCTGTTGGGTCATCGGTCTGAGTGGAAACTACCACTGCGCCCGCCTGGGTCAAGGTTCGCAGCAGTTCCTCCTTGACCGGTTGTTCAAGGCCGCTGGGGCCCTTGATACTCACGAGCCTCATGAATGAATCCACAGCTTGAATTCGCGATGGCTCGCCGAGAAACAGGCTCTTGGCATTGGCGGCTGCCTTGTGGATATTCTCGACGTCAAGTGCGGTCGGGCTTGCCGAATGCGCAAGGCTGCTGCCTGCGAGCAACAGGACAACGACGCCGAAGGCCAGATGCTTTTTCATGGGCTCTACGCTAACATCAGCCCGCGAAGTGGTCAACGACCAAATGCGGAAATCGGGGCTGAATGTTTGACACGTTCGCGACAGCCAATTAAGCTTGTGCCGATTCGCAAACGATAGTTGAAGACGCTTAAAAGATAATCGTTGCCGGTGGAGCCGACTTGCCCGCAATTAGCAAGCCGGACGAGCAGTCAGATGCCTTTCACGCCGTATCATTTTGGGCCCAGCGGATTCGTTGGGCTGGTCTTTAGAAAGTGGATAGACGTTCCCGTGTTTATCCTGGCCAACGTGGTTGTGGACGTCGAGGTCCTGGCGTTGTGGTTTGCCGGTCTCGGCGCACCATACCACCGGTATTGCCATACGCTATTGCTCGGCGCCGTGGTCGGGGCGCTCTGGGGCGCAGCGGCGTATCCGCTGAGGCCCGCATTCAAAGCGGTCATGCAAACGCTGCGCGTGCCTTATGACGCGAGCCGCCTGAAAATGATCATTTCCGGCGTCCTGGGTGTCTGGCTGCACGTCCTGATCGACGGGGCCTATCATCCCGATGTAAAGGTGTTCTGGCCGAGCCAGACAGTGCCGCTTGGGACGAGGGAGCAGCTAAAGACGGTCTGCCTGGTGTTCCTCATCGCGGCCATAGTTCCCTATGCGATGGCTGTGGCCTCGTACATGAAGCAGAACAAGACCAGGCCGAATCTCCCGTGAAGTCTGCGCGGAGCCAGTGTCGCGCAGGCCCTTGCAGGCTCGCGCTGCATCTCTTATAATCCTGCCTTTCGGAAGCAATCAGGTTGGGCAGACAAGGTTTATGGCAAAGACAATCGCAGAACAAATCGAGTCGTTGAGACGCGGAACAGTGGAAGTCTTTACGGAGGCCGAATTGGCTCAGAAGCTCACCGAGGCGGCCAAAGCGGGCAAGCCCCTGCGCGTCAAGCTCGGCCTGGACCCCACCAGCCCCGACATCCACCTGGGCCATACCGTCGTGCTTCGGAAGATGCGCCAGTTCCAGGACCTCGGCCACAAGGCGGTCCTTATCATCGGGGACTACACGGCCCGCATCGGCGACCCGACGGGACAGAACACTACCAGGCCGATCCTGTCCGGCGAGCAGATCGAAAAGAACGCAGAGACCTATTTCCAACAAGCCGGCAGGATTCTTGATACCTCACCCGAAAAGCTCGAGGTCCGACACAACAGCGAATGGCTCGAAAAACTCACCCTCATGGAGCTGATTCAAATCGCCGCCAAAAAAACGGTCGCCCAGATGCTCCAGCGCGACACGTTCAAAAACCGCTTGCAGGCCGGCGTGGACGTCTATACGCACGAGTTCCTGTACCCGCTGATGCAGGGCTACGATTCGGTGATGATCCGAAGCGACGTCGAATTGGGCGGAACCGACCAGACCTTCAACAACCTGGTCGGCAGGGACATCCAGAAAGGGTACAACCAGCCGCCCCAGGTTGTGATCACGACGCCGATACTCGTCGGCCTCGACGGCACCGAAAAGATGAGCAAATCCAAGGGCAATTACATCGGCGTCACGGATGAGCCGAACGATATGTTCGGCAAAGTGATGAGTATCTCCGATGAGATGATGGAGAACTACTTCACGCTGCTGACCGACCTTTCCGCCGAGAGAGTAACCGAGCTGGTCAATCCCGGCAAGACTCATCCGAAGGAGGCCAAAATCCTGCTGGGCAAGATGATTGTGAGCCAGTTCTATGGCCAGGCCGCTGCTGATGACGCCGCCGCTCAATTCGATAAGGTCTTCGCCCAGGGCCAGTTGCCCGATGATATGCCCGAATTTACGCTGCCCGCCGAGGCCATCTCAGTCAAGCAACTGCTGCTGGCCTGCAAGCTCGTCGAGACCGGCGGCGAGGCCAAGCGAATGTGCGCCCAATCCGCCGTCTCCATCGACGGCGGCAGAATGACCGACCCGAACGCCCAAATCACCCCCATCGGCGGAATGACAATTCAGGTCGGCAAACGGAAATTCGCAAGAATAACCATCGGAAGTTGACAGCATGGTCGGTGACACATGAAGCTTACATACGATCCAAGGCACAATATTGCTTATATCCGTTTTGGTCAGAAGCCAGCCGATGTCGAATCAATCCGTGTTAGTGATGAGATTGTCATTGATATCGCCCCGGACGGGACTCTCTATGGCATCGAGCTGCTAAACGCTAACGAACAACTTCAGCGAGATGACAGAGGCGACCTTGTAGTTGTAAATGAAGCCACAGGCCGACAAGACACATTTCATCTGATGGAGAAGACCGCTTGACTTTGGGTCACCGCCTCACCGGCGCTATCCCGGAATCCAGATCTTCTTGGCCTGGATGAGTTCGACGCTCGGCCGCAGCATCAGCGGCGTCGATGATTTGGTGTAGAATATCAGCCCTTTGTAGGAAGTCAGGTAGTGATACTTCGTCGAGAGGAACTTGCTCTCGGAGCATACCACAAGGGGAAAGTCCCCTCTGCCCAGTATTGTCATGAACTCGTTTGACTCGACGCTGACAATTGCGCCGGACGCCTTTATCGCCTGAGCGATTTCCTCTCCCGCGGCGGCTGCCGCCGCGCCCGCTGCTGCCCCGTTGGCCATGATCGGGCTCCTACTATTCTTGACGCCCCCCACGTTATCTATACGCTCCAGCATTGGACTTCATTCAAGCAAATCTTAAATTCATTAACCCGCCTGTCAAGAGCCGGGCGGCCAGTGCTGCGGTGAGTTTGGAATTTGGCCTCACAAAATTCGTGCAATTGTGCCGACCCCCTGCTATAATGCAGTAATGGAATACAAATTCACCGAGTACTTTGAAAAGGAGGTGTTGCGCAAGCGTCCTTATCTCAAAAAAGAATGGTGTGTTCGCGTTCTGCAGAACCCGCTTCGAGTGGAGCCGCAGGAGGGGAATCGGTTTCGTTTCTGGGGAGTCATTGATGAGTTGGGCGGTTCGATACTGCGAGTGATAACTCTCGAGGATAAAGTGACGATACATAATGCTTTCCCTGACAGGAGATTCAAGTTATGAAACTTAACTACTACCCTGATACCGATTCTCTCTATATTGACTTGGCCGAAAGACAAAGTGCCGAAAGTAAGGAAGTCTCAGAGGGGATAGTCCTCGATTATGATGCTGACGGCAACATTGTCGGTATTGACATTGACAACGCGAGCAAGAAACTCGAACTCAGGACACTCGTCCTGAACAAGCTTCCCGCCGACGTGCAGAGCTTGTCTGCCTGAAGAATCACCTTATGAAACTGCCGGAATTACGAAAACCTGAAAAATATGCGGGCCTGTATGTCTTCGATTTCGGGGACCACGCGGGCGTGGGATTTACCGCCGAAGAGGTGGCTGAGCTTCTGGAGAGCGAAAAGTACAAAGACGGCAAGGTTTACAAGATACATAGAGCGTATCCCGACGGCAGGCTGGAGCTCAAGGGCGTTACGGCGGCGACGTTTGCGCTTGAGGCCGGGATGTTCTTCTACTCGAACGCTCTCGATGCCGGCCGGCGCGACTTCAAGGCACTGGTCAACCTGGCGGTCAGGTCCGCTCCGCCTTGCCGGGCCAAAGTCCACCTGGCAAAGTGCAGCGACGACGAGTTCGCAGTCGCGCTGATCTATCCCGCCGAGTACGACGCCGAAGTCAGCTCGTGGCTGCTGGCGGGCGGGTATAAGACCGCTGGCGCTGCCGAGGGCGGTGTCGGTGCAGTCCAGCGATATTATGATCGCCAGCCGGAGATTCTGGACAGGCACCAGTTGTTCGGCCAATCCGAATCCATAAGCAGGACCGGCGCGGAGCTACTTGCCTCACTGAAGCTGGCGGTGCAGAGGTAGTGGCTGGGCAGGCGACTCCTCATCTAAGAGATGGCCAGTTGCGAGTACCAGATATGCGTTTCTCCACCAGGATAAGTTCTTTTCTCGGATTTGTCGCCGGGGGGATACTGTCGCTCTCCGGCAAATCGCCCGCCGGTCCCGCTGCGGGCGACTTGAAACGGGCCGACTTTCCAACGAGCACGCAGCGCCTGGGGATTCGCTTCAGTGAGAAAATCCGCGATGCCTTCAGGTGCAAGTGGCTCAGGGTGACAGGCAAGACCCATATCCAGGACGACGCTCGCATGGAACAATCGGAGCACTCCGGTCGTATCCAATAGATGTGCAGAGTCCGCCGACGCGGTCTCTGGGCGAGGCGACGAACCGAGGGTGGTGTTTTGCGTGTCTCTTGCGGCAGTGGGAGTTTTCCTATGGCTCAGGCAAAAACAAATTCGGTACCGGGGGCGGAGCCAGTACTGGCTGAAAATGCCTTGAAGGTCCTGCAAAGCCGGTACCTGATCAAGGACCAGCAGGGCAGGTGTATTGAGACGCCGGGTCAGCTTTTCAGCAGGGTGGCATTGCTGATCGCCGGGGCCGAAGCTGCGTACGGGGCCGACGCCGGCGAAGTCAGGCAATGGCACAGGACATACTACGGCTTGATGGCCTCGCTGAAGTTCCTGCCCAATTCGCCCGCCCTGATGAACGCCGGGCGTCGCGGCATGCTCAGCGCCTGCTTCGTTCTGCCGGTTGAGGACAGCATCGAAGGAATCTTCGAGGCCATCAAACAAACGGCCCTGATCCAGCAGGCCGGCGGCGGAACGGGTTTTTCCTTCGACAGGCTTAGGCCGACCGGCGACCGCGTCGCCTCCAGCGGCGGCACGACCTCGGGGCCGATAAGCTTCTGGCGTGTCTTCTCCGAGACCACCAAAGCCATTCAGCAGGGTGCGTTCAGACGCGGAGCGAACATGGGAATGATGAGCGTCGAGCATCCGGACATCCTGAAATTCCTGCACGCCAAGCAGAATCTCGCGGCCTTCACCAATTTCAATATCTCCGTCAAAGTCAGCGACCAGTGGATGAAACAAGTGCTCAAAGGCGGCAAGACGCTGCACGTCGTCAGGAATCCTCGAACGGGACAGAAGTACCTGCTGCCGCGGCGAATCAACTTAGCGGACTACACCATAAACGACCTGCATGAGTGGACGGGCAAGCAGCGCCGGCCTCGGGAACCGGCGGGGCGCTTCTACACGGTCGGTGACATCTGGAAGACGGTCATCAAGTGCGCGCACAGGACCGGCGAGCCCGGCGTCGCTTTCATCGACCGAATCAATCGCGACAATCCGACTCCCGCCCTGGGTGAAATAGAAGCTACGAACCCGTGCGGCGAACAGCCATTGCTGCCCTACGAGGCTTGCACGCTGGGCAGTATCAATCTCGCCAAGTTTGTCCGCGTCACCGAGAGGGGGGCGGAGATGGACTGGGCCGAGTTGGCTGAGACGGTCAAGCTCGCCGTCCGGTTTTTGGATAACATCCTCGACGCATGTAATTATCCGGTCGAAGACACAATGCAGTTGGCGCACGGCAACCGGAAAATCGGCCTTGGCGTGATGGGTTTTGCCGATTGCCTCTTTGCTCTGGGCGTACCTTACGATTCGCGGCGGGGCGTTGAGTTCGGCGGCGCTCTGATGAAATTCGTCGATGAGCATGCACGCCGGGCCAGCAGCGAGCTTGCCAGAGAGCGGGGGCCGTTTCCGAATTGGGGCGGCAGCACCTGGAGTAAGAAAAAGAAACAGATGCGCAATGCTTCGCTTACATGTGTTGCTCCGACGGGCACGATAAGTATCATCGCCGACTGCTCCTGCGGCATCGAGCCGATCTATTCGCTGGTGTTTGTCCGCCAAATCCTGGAGGGGACTACCATGCTTCAGATAGACCCGGTGTTCCGGCGGGTGGCCGAGAGGGGGGGCTTCTACAGCAGCAAGCTCCAGCGGCAAATCGCCGAGACCGGCAGCATTCAGAAGCTCAGGCGAATCCCCGCCGGGGTGCGCAGGGTCTTCAAGGGGGCCTACGATATCGAGCCGCACTGGCATATCCGGATGCAGGCCGCTTTCCAGCAGCATTGCGACGCGGCGGTCAGCAAGACCATAAACTTCAGCGAGAAAACGACGGTCGCCGCCGTGGATTGGGCGTACCGCTTGGCCTATCATCTCGGCTGCAAAGGCGTCACGATCTACCGTCGCGGCAGCCGGGACCAGGAGCCCATGAGCCTCTACTGATCAGACCCGCGTGTGCAGCAAGCTGCACGCCCTACATCGCTGGCAACCGAGCTATCTGTGCTCGGTCATGGTTCCGTCCGACTGTACTTCCAACCAGCCCCTCTTTGTCGTCAGAGCCTCCAAGATCGTTTCTGGTGTGAGTCGTCCGGCCCGCAATGCATCCCACAGGCGGACAAGGTCCTCGATCCGCACCACGAGAACATTGGTCTGTGCTTGTCCCGCTATCTCGTAGTCCTGTTTATCGATTGGGCGGTCCTTCTCTTCCCATGACGCAGCCTGCATGTGGGCATTGACGACGAGCAGAGCTGGAAACTCCGGCGGAAGCTTGTTCGTTTCGCGATGGTTGTACACGGAGTAGATCCCGCTCCGCTTAAAACCTTTCACATAGCTCTTGACCTCGCCAAGAACCACTCGCTCGCCCGACGCATTGAGGATCCAGAAGTCTTCTTTGAACTGCTCGTTTCTTTCGGTCCGCAGACGAAGGTGCTGCGTGATGAACGCCACAACCGTACGCTCAAGCGTGTACTCAGCTTGACACATGAGTTCTTTGGCAGCCACAAAGGGTTCCAATGCCTTGCGGCGTTCGTCCAGTCGTTGCTCAAGCTCTTGACACTCATCGTACACAGTCTTCTCTGCGGTGAAGAAAGGAGTCTGCGCCCAATCGGGCAACTCTGTGAGAGATTTGGTAATGTAGGTGAGAAGGCAATCCACAAGAGTGTAAATAGCGTCTTTGAGATCATCCGGACGGTCGAAGTCTCGCTGGAACGGCATCATCATGATGCGCCCACGGCGTGCTTTCATGCTGAAAGCTACTGGATGCTCCTGCATCTGATAGATGATGTCATCAAGTTTGCGCTCTCCATACGTTGAGAAGTAGTTATGGGAGGCACCCCATTTTTGTAGGAACGGCCGAAATTCAGCACGCTTCACGTCTCCCCATAGAATTGGTTCCCTACAATGGAGCGGCCGCACCGAGAAAATATTGAGCCAGCGGAACCCCAGTTGTCGTTCGCGGCACGCTACAATGTGCTCCTCCTCCATGTATCCGGTGGAAGAGCTATATTGATTGTACTCCGGGACCGATTCGTCACAATGAACGAAGCAGAACGTCGTTCCCTCGTCCAGGGCTTCCGCTGTCATTTTGTAAAATACGTTCTGCTTGTCGGCGGGACCGCCCACGGATGACGCGAATGGGGCGTAGTCGAGTATGACCAGTGTGTAGTCCGTCAGACGTTTGAGCGTGCCGTAGTCTTGGAGCGGCATTGCATCAATATCGGCGTTTTCATGTGCCCTTATGATAGCAGGATCTCGGCCAAAAACCTGCTCTCCAAAGAGCAATACACGGTGGCCCGTCTTGCCCGCTGCGATTTTCTCGTCTCTCTTGTTCATATGCGGTTTCGGTCAATCCACAAACACTCTACACAGGACGGCCAAGCGTGCCTCTTTCCTTCTGTACGAGAAGTTGCCTTCCTACTCACGCCCTTGTCGAATAAGCCGCACGAAACAGAATGTACCGAACCATGGCAGAATGTCAATCGTGATTTTCGGAGTTTTGCGGCGGTTTTGGAGGTCAATCTTTGAAGAATCCTGCCGGCGGCGGCGTCATTTTGTATGGGGGGAATATAGAACGAGGGCACTATGGAAACGGCAGCGGCGGTTTCAGGGCTGGTTGCGACTATTATAGTGATGGCGTTGCTGTTTAAGCCTCTTTTTGGGGACTGGCAGTGTCGATTTACGATTGACGATTTTCGATTTCCGATTTGTTCCTCGGTGATCTCTGTGTCCTCGGCGGCTTTTGTCATTGACTATTTGCTATTGGCTATTAGGTTCTTCGGCTTGGGCTCGGAATGAGAAGGCGCGAGACAGGACAAAGAACGCAGAGACAGGATACAGAAGCCGGGGGATTCTTACAAAAATTGCAGTTTTTGTCGGAAAATTTGTAACGTTTGGGGCTGATTTACGTCTTTATGATATAGATGGATGGTCAGTATAGTTCTTGACCTGACGGCGGGCAGTTTGGTATAGTTAAGACTATCGGGAGCTGCTGGACAGGCTCCGTCGAGGGCGTGATTCGTGTGGCGTGCGCTAAGATTGCACGCTGGTAGCGGTATGGCTGTAAAACGAAGGAGACAGGGCCAACCTGTGCGAATTATGCCCGCTCGCATGGGGTCGAGGACGGAGGCCCACACCTTTTCGTTTGCGTTAGATGACCTTTTTTGTGTTGGAGGACTATCATGTGCAGTAAATCGACCCGCGTGTTCTTTTTTGTTGCGCTAATTGTTCTGGGAATAAGCCTGTCTGGCTCGGTCCAGGCTCAGCCGAAATACATAATATTTCTCATCGGTGACGGCATGGCCTTCGAGCAGGTCAAAGCGGCGGGAATGTACGCTCACGGCCAGCCGGGGACATTATCCTTCGAGAGTTTTGACTTCCGTGGAGAGCTGACCAACGCTCCGGCGGGCGGCGGCATAACGGATTCCGCGGCGGCCGGAACGGCGCTGGCGACCGGCGTGAAGGTCAGCAACGGCGTCATCAGCATGGCCATCCCCGGCGACGGCAGTGAGTTGCTGACGCTGCTCGAATACTTCAAGGCCCAGGGCAAGAGCACGGGGTTGGTATCGACCAAGTATATAACCGACGCGACGCCCGCCGCCTTCGGGGCGCACGAGCCGACCCGCATGAACACCGCCCAGATCGCCGCCGACTTCCGGATGCAGACCAGGCCGAACGTGATCCTGGGCGGCGGAGGCAACGGCATGAACGTCCAGCAGTTCGAGGGCGCCGGCTATACTGTTGTGACCGACAGGGACACCATGCAGGCACTGGACACCGAGAATATCGATATGGTTTGCGGCCAGTTCGGCAACGGTCCGCTGCCGTTCGAGCCGGACACGGGGCCGATGCCGCACCTGACCGAGATGGCCGAGACGGCGCTGCGCGTCCTGGACAACGACCCGGACGGTTTCTTCGTGATGATTGAGGGTGGGCAAATCGACACCGCCGGACACAGCAACCTGACCGCCAACATGGTTTTCGAGACGGTCGAGTTCGATAACGCGGTTCAGGCGGCTATCGCCTGGGCGCAGGGGCGCAGCGATACGCTGATCATTGTAACCGCCGACCACGAAACGGGCGGGTTGACGGTGCTGGCCAACAACGGCGCCGGCGTGCTGCCGACGGTCAGTTGGAGCACCGGGGGCCACTCAGAGGCCAATGTCCCCGTCTATGCCTGGGGTGTGAACGCCGACATGATCGGCGGGGTCATGGACAACACGGATCTGTTCAGCGTTGTCACCGCCGGTCCGGTGGCATGGAATCCCAATCCGGCCGACGGCGCGGAACTGCGTGAAATGGAGGTGCAGCTTTCCTGGTCGCCGGGCACGGGTGCAGTCACGCACAGTGTCTATTTCGGCGAGAGCTTTGACGATGTGAACAACGGCGCGGCCCAGACGTTCCTGGGCAATCAGGCCGATACGATGTTCTATGTGGGCTTCTTCGGGTTTGCATATCCGAATGGCCTGGTTCCGGGCACGATGTACTACTGGCGCGTCGATGAGGTTGAAGCCGACGGAGTCACGACGCACAAAGGGCCGGTCTGGAGCTTCTCGATTCCGCCCAGCACGGCCTTTGACCCCAATCCACCTGACGGCGCCAAGTTTGTCGATACCAATGTAAAGCTAAGCTGCACGGCGGGCACAAAGGCCAAGTTGCACTATCTCTTTTTTGGCGACAACTTCGACAACGTCAGCGCGGGCACTGGCGGCACATCCAAAGGGATGCGTCCCCTGACGTTCGCGCATTCACCCGGTCCTCTGGAGTTCGAGAAAACTTATTATTGGCGCATTGACGAATTTGATGGGTCGAAGATGCACAAAGGCGCCGTCTGGAGCTTTACGACCGCCCGCGCCGGCGGCGGCTGGCGAGCGGACTACTATCAATGGACCGGCAATCCGTATCGTCTGGCTCCGTCTCCCGCGGCGTCGGCCTTCAGGACTGCGGTGCTCAGCCGGACGGATGCCCAAATCAACTTCAACTGGAGCGTTGGCTCGCCCGACCCGTCGGTCAAGCCGGATAACTTCTCGGTGATATGGAGCGGCGAGATCGAAGCTGCGTTCTCTGAGCCCCACACATTTTGCGTCAATACCGGCGGCGGCGTGAAGCTGTGGGTGAACGACACGTTGATTCTTGACAACTGGAAGACACACGAGATCGCGGAAAGTGAAAGCGAGCCGATAGAGCTTGTGGCCGGGCAGCGGTATCCCATCGTGATGTGGTGGTTCGAGAACGTCGGAGTTGCGAAGGCCGAGCTGCGATGGCAGAGTCCTCACACGCCAAAGCAGCTTATTCCCCAGGCGGCGTTGTGGCCGGCTGCGAGGGCGGGTAGCCCCAGTCCGGCCGATGGCGCCGCGGCGGTAACAGCCACGCCTGTCCTGAGCTGGGCGGCCGGGGAGAATGCCGTGCAGCATGACCTGTACTTCGGGACCGGCCAGGCGGCCGTGGCTGATGCCGGGCCGGCAACGACCGCGATCTATCGAGGTCGTCAAGCCCAGGCTACCTGTATCCCGCCGGAAAATCTTGAATTCGGGCAGAGCTATTATTGGCGCGTCGATGAGGTCAGCGGCAATGGGACAGTCAGCAAGGGACAGACCTGGAGTTTTTCGGTAGCCGACTACCTGCTCGTGGACGATTTTGAGGACTACACCGACGAGACGCCGAACAGAATATTTGAAACATGGATAGGCGGGGTGCTGGACCCGACAAATGGCGCCGTGGTCGGCCATCCCGCTCCTGATATTCTTCTCGGAGAGCATTTCGCTGAGACTCGGATCGTCCACAGTGACGGCCAGTCGATGCCCTATTTCTACGACAACAGCTCCGGGTATTCCGAGGCAGCTATGGCGCTGACTTATCCTCGCGACTGGACCCAGTACGGCGTGGGCGTTCTGTCCCTCTGGTTCAAAGGTTATCCAGCCTCTGCGGGCAGCTTCGCGGAGGAGCCGGACGGCAGCTACACGATGACCGCCGCCGGCGCAGATATCTGGAATCGCAGCGACGAGTTCCACTTTGCGCACAGAGAGTTTTCCGGCGACGGCTCGATCTCGGTCAAGGTCGATAGCCTCACCCATACGGACGGCTGGGCCAAGGCCGGCGTGATGATCCGCGACACTCTGGATGCGGACTGTGCCAACGCGATGGTCTATGTCACGCCCGACGGCCGGCTGGGTGTGCAGGTCCGGTTCATGCGTGGCAATATCAGTGACGGCCTCGCCAGCGACCCGGGTTTTGTTACAGGCCCGCACTGGGTGAAGCTGACTCGTCAGGGTAATAACTTCGTCCCGCAGCACTCCGCTGACGGCGTGAGCTGGGAGACCGTTTTGGGAGTGCCGGGCGTGGGTATTCCGATGAACCGGGATGCGTATGTGGGCTTGGCAGTAACCTCACACAATCCGCGCATGACATGCACGGCCAAGTTCTCCGAGCTGGACGCTCCCGGTTCGAGGGATCCACAGTGGGGACACCAGGACATCGGCATTACCAGCAATGTCGCTGAGCCAATGTACGCGACTCTTGGAAACAGCACCGGGGCGGCCGCCGTGGTTTATCACGAGGACGCAAACGCGGCGACGATAGACGCATGGACGCAGTGGCTGATTCCGCTGGAACTGTTCGCAAGCCAGGGCATAGACCTGACCAATGTGGACGCCGTTGGCATCGGATTCGGCAACAAGAGCAACGTGCAGCCGGGCGGTTCGGGCACCATGTACTTTGACGATATCCGGCTGTATCGGCCCAAAACCGCTCCGTAGCGCGCATGAATGTTGAAGGGTGAATAGCCTCAGCGTAACGCCGACAAGAAAACCTTCAGGGGCGTCTGGCTCGTTCCCTAAAAGTCTTTTGCCACGAATAAACACGAACGAACACGAATTTTTTGGCCACAGACGCCGTCCCGAGCCGAGTCGAGGGAGCACACCGAGAACACTGAGAAACAAATCGAAAAGCGTCAATCGAAAATCGTAAATGGCAAGGGCCACAGATTTCACTGATGGACACGGTTTGATATTTACCACGAAGGACACTGACGGCGTCCTGAGCCCGTTCGGCTACGTTCAGGGTAAACTCCGTCGAATGAGGGCACAGAGCTACGTGGCGCGTTTGGCATTTGTCTTGGCCACAGAACGTGCAGGTTTGGTCTTCTGCGCTGCCTGCATCGCGCGTTTCTGCTCTACGAAGGTCATGCCTTTGAAACGGCGGCTTAGATTGTCGCGAATCCTGCGCATGGTCTTTACTGCATCAAAGGTCTTATTCCTGTGAGTCATGGCAGCCACCGAGGACGGACGTATCTGTATAGATTCTACGTTTCATACTACCCTCATGCTAACACGAGCACCGGCCCGATTCAAGCGTCTTTCCGAAGCGGCGTAGGAATCGTGAACGAAGATGACCCTCACCTGACACCTTTCCCCCTGCGTCTATCGGTTTTGCCTGTAAATCCTGTCTAATAAATAGCTTCTGGAATTTGTATTAACCGCAGACGCCGTCCTGAGCGAAGCCGAAGGATGAACGCCGATGAACGCAGCCCGGCCTCGGGCTGCGCCCTCGGCCGGAACCAACATCAACTCACACAAAAACACAAAGCCACAAAGAGAAGAGAGAAGATCGTATCCGGCATCCCACACTTCGTGATCTTGGTGGCTTTGTGTGAGATTAAATCCTTTTGCTGTAGGGACTTATGCCGCACGCGCGGAATTATCTGGAAAGGATTTTCAGTTGTTGTGGGTTAGCAACGCGGATTCTTCTGGCCACAGACGGTGTCCTGAGCACAGTCGAAGGAGCGCACAGAGAAATGGTCGTTTCTTGATACGGAACACTTGCCAACAAACAAGTTGCAGAAGAAGATGTAACTCCAATTCGCCCTCACGCCATCCGTTTACTCGTGGTCTTTGTCTGTCTGGGACTCGGTTCGAATAGAACGGCGCAGTCGCTCCAATTCCGCCTTCAATGGTATCGCGGCTAAACTCCGCTGCGCCGTAGAACACGCACGCCTGGCCGCCCATCAGCAGGGCACGGACCTGGCGGCCGGCCATCGTAGAAAGGACTTTCCGTATCCGGCTCGGAATCAAGCGAACCTCCGATCTGCAGATAGTGCTCCCACAACTCGCCGCTGGCGTGCCAGCGTTGCAGGGGGGTGAGCCGATACCAGTCGGCCCACTCGCCGCCGACGAGTTCTTCCGGTTCGATCATATTCGACATGCTACCGGAATCAAGCAAAGCTGTCAAATCAAATAAAGGTCTCAGCTATCTCCGAAGAAAGTCTCGGACACCTCGGACACCAAAACAATCTCAGACACAGATTTCACGGATTTACACAGCTTCTACTTCATTATTCGAAATTCTTTATTCGATATTGGATATTCATGTCTTATCTCCGCGGTCTTGGCGCTCTCGGCGGTGAGAATCTTTTGCCACGAATAAACACGAACTAACACGAATTTTTTGGCCGCAGACGCCGTCCTGAGCGGAGCCGAAGGATGAACGCGGATTAACACGGTCTGAACAAGACCAAAATGAATTATTCGTGTATATTGGTGTTAATCCGCCATACGTTGGGGCGGATTAATTCGTGGTTGATTTATAACAGTGGGTCCAAAAATGCTCCTGACCTGTTCCTCCGTCAAGAGAATTTCTCAAAAAAAAACGCGCCGTTCCTGCAGAAATATCGCCGATTTTGGCTCAAAAACCGGCAATTGTAAAAATTACGTAGTCGCCACAATTGACGACGCCGGTGTCTATCCGGTAATCTACTTAGTATAGGCGCAGGAGTGGGCGTGAGCCGCTCCATGACGTACCAGCGTTGACCCACTCCAAAGATAGACGGCTTTGTACGAGGGATGACAGATTTGTAGGGAGCCTTGGCCCACCATAACCATGTTGAAATTTGGAGGACGTTCAAATGAAAAAGACGATACCCAATCCAAGCAGTGCGGTTCGTGGAATCGTTGTTGTCATATTTGCCAATATGCTCGCTTGCGGGGTGGGATTTGCTGCCTCAAGTTGGACGATCACCCAGTTGACCAACAATGACACTAATGACCATTGGCCTGCCATTTCCGGCACGAATGTGGTCTGGTTAGGCTGGGACGGCTCTGATTCGGAGATCTACAGCAACTTCGCCGGGCAGTTGCCCACCAACAGTATGGATGAGAACTACCACGAGCCACCTGCCATCTCCGGCACTAATGTGGTCTGGGCGGGTTGGGACGGCTCTGATTGGGAGATCTACAGCAATTTCGCCGGCCAGTTGACTAACAACAGCACCATTGACGACATCCCTGCCATCTCGGGCACGAATGTGGTTTGGGCGCAGCGGGACGGCTCTGATTGGGAGATCTGCAGCAACTTCACCGGGCAGTTGACTAACAACAGCACGGAAGACCTTTGGCCCGCCATCTCCGGCACGAACGTCGTGTGGGAGGGCTGGGACGGCTCGGATTGGGAGATCTACAGCAACTTCGCCGGTCAGTTGACTAACAACAGCACGGATGACAGGTTCCCTGCCATCTCCGGCACGAATGTGGTCTGGCAGGGCTACGATGGCTCTGATTGGGAGATCTACAGCAACTTCGCCGGCCAGTTGACCAACAACAGCACGGATGACGTTTTCCCTGCCATCTCCGGCACGAATGTGGTATGGGTTGTTGGTTGGGGCACTCCCTTCTGGGTAGGGGGAGGGATCCGCAGCAACTTCGCCGGGCAGTTGTTTGACCAGCATACGCATGATCGACCTGCGATCTCCGGCACTAATGTGGTCTGGGCGGGTTGGGATGGCTCTGATTGGGAGATCTACATGGCGACTTATGCGCGGGCGCCAGTGCTGTTTGTGGTCATTCCAGGCATAAACGACAACGGGACACAGATGCTTCAAGTAGCAAACGCTCTATCAGATTCACCGGATTCTGGGCTCACCATTGCTGAAGTCAAGAACCAAAGCGACGACGAAGTCCGGAACTTAGTTATGGCATTATCGCGGGAGGCCCAAGCGAATGGAAAGGACGTGTTTATCAACATCGACATGGACCTTGATAACCCTTACGCTGATTTAATAGTCCCACAAGAGTTTAAGGGTAATAGGTGGAACCGGGCAACAGAGTGGGCTGGTCACAAAGCTAATATAGTATCCCAGGCTTTCCATCAAGTCGTACCGGAGGGGCGTCGAGTACTATTTGCGCACAGTGCCGGAGGAAATGCAACATACGATAGTTTGCAAGATTGCAATGGCGTTAAGATGTATGATGATATTAACATACTAAATGGACGGACATCGGTAAATGAACTGTCCACGGCATTAGGGGCCTGTAAATATAATTGGTCACAAGTCAAGATATTCACATCTCAAGCGGACCTCCCGGCGAGTCCCCCCATTCCGTTGCTAAAAAAAATATTTAAATTTCTAAACGGGTCTATTTCTAACAAAGATGCTGCAGCCGATATGGCCCGGCAGGGAGCTTGGACGCATCTTCACTGCAACGAGGTATGGGTGGATGAAAGTGGATGGATGGCACCCGAACATAGCACCCTTCGGAACTACTATGACTGCCTTGCCAGATTTGAAGTCTACACACAAACCATGAACGGTGCAGCATATGAGAACACTTTCATCGGCGCAATGAGTGCTGACTGGTCCTCTCTCATTTTGGAAAGCACTAGCGGACGGACTGCCTCTGGTGCCGATCAATCCCGTCCCAAAGTTTCGGACACCCACAGTCCTTTGTTGCTCAGCATACATTCTCCAGATGCGAGGGATAAATCGCGCTCGCAAGAGGTGGTGAAAACGCCACAAGACGAGGACTCGCAGGCCGTTACTGAGAGCGTTGCCGCCACTGCCTATGAAATGCGTGGGGCTCAGCAAGCTGTTGCATTCATGCTATTTGAAGCTGGTGAGACAATTGATGAGCTTGGTCCGGAGAATTTTGATAGCGAAGAATCGGCCATAGAATTGACAAGTACGATAGATGCTATGTTGGCCATGCTGGATGACGGGCTGTACTTCGAGGCGCTGGCCGTGCTTGATAACGACATTCTGCAAAGGATAGATGGCTGCGCCAATACAGGTGAGCCGGACGAGGACGACTGGATAACGAGCGTTGAAGGCCAGGCGTTGGTCTATCCTCTTGTTGTAGAGACCATGAAGCTTCTGGAAAGACTCAACTGAGGATTTTCGATTTGCGATTTTCGATTGCCGATTGTGGGTTGGCGATTGAGTATTGAAGGCCAGATGCTTCGACTCCGCTCCGCTGCGCTCAGCATGACAAACAGCGGTGGGGCGAGCCACCACCCTACCTTCTGAAAGCTGTCTGCGTGCGTTTACTTCATCATTAGATATTCCTTGTTCCACCATAAGGCGTCCCCGAGGGAGATATTCGGCCCTCAAGTTTGAATACTGAATATCCAATAACGAATATCGAATCCGTCACAACGGCCACAGGACAGGTGTCGAAGGGAAATCCCTGACAAGAGCAGGATTATCCGTGTTCATCGGCGTTCATCGGCGGTTCCCATAAGCCTCCTGACTCATAAGTCCCTGTGCTTCTTCCGGTTAGTGCTCGGCGAACAAAAAAATCGGGGCAGGGGTATTGACTGTGGAGAATTTTCGGGTAGAGTTACGGGTTTCTGAAAGAGAAGGGGAGAACCGGGGGCAAAAACTGGTATGTCTTTTGTGGAGACAGATATGATAGAAGTCAAAGACCTTCGGCGCAATTTCGGGCCGGTCGTTGCTGTTGACGGGATATCGTTCAACGTTGAGAAGGGAGAAGTACTGGGGCTTCTCGGGCCGAACGGAGCCGGCAAGACCACCGCGATGCGAATCCTGGCGTGTTTTCTGCGGCCGGACAGCGGGACCGCGACGGTCTGCGGATACGATATTCTCCAGGACCCCATCAACGTCCGCAGGTCCATTGGGTACGTGGCGGAAAACGTGCCGGCATATAACGAAATGACCGTCGGGGGGTTTTTGAACTTCATCTGCGACGTGCGGGAAATCAAAGGCAAGGACCGCAAGAAGGCACTGGATCGTATCGTCCCGATGTGCTCGATTGATTCGGTTTATCACCAGACAATCGAAACACTCTCGAAGGGATACAAGCGGCGCGTGGGGCTGGCCCAGGCGCTCATTCACGACCCCGATGTGCTGATCCTCGATGAGCCGACCGACGGGCTCGACCCGAATCAGAAACACGAGGTCAGGAAGCTCATCGGCAAGATGGCAAAAGACAAGTGCATCATAATCTCGACGCACATTCTCGAAGAAGTGGAGGCCGTCTGCTCGCGGACCATCATTGTTGCCAGAGGCCGGATCCTGGTCGATTCAACGCCCAAGGCATTGAAAGAGGAGCATCAGTGCAGCCTGGACGCCGTTTTCCGCAAGATTACAAGGGCAAAAAGTGCTGTTTAGCCCCGCCGCCTGCCGGCGGGGATCCCCCCACCGCAGGGGTGGGGGTTAAACGAGGCAAGTACAGGAGAGAAGAATGAATAGTTTCATGGCAGTGTTCAAAAGGGAGTTGAAAAGCTATTTTACGACTCCGCTTGCGTATGTATTTCTTGTGATTTTCCTGTTCTTCTCGGGGTACCTGACGTTTAAACAGGGCTTCTACGAGGTGCGGCAGGCGGACATGGGCGCGTTCTTTATGAATTTGCCGCTGCTGTTCGTTTTCATGGTGCCCTCGACGGCAATGCGTCTATGGGCCGAAGAGCGCAAGGTCGGCTCGATCGAGCTTTTGTTCACGCTGCCGATTACGATCACGCAGGCGGTTCTGGGCAAGTTCTTCGCGGCGTGGCTGTTCCTGGCGATCGCGCTGGCGCTGACGTTCCCCATGGTGATCACCATCTCTTACCTGGGCGACCCGGACGTGGGCCTGATCGTCACCGGCTACTTAGGCAGCCTATTGATGGCGGGCGGGTTTCTGGCTATCGGCTGTTTCTTCTCGGCCGTCAGCAAGAACCAGGTCATCAGCTTCGTGCTGTCGGTGGTGGCCTGTGCCGTGCTGGTTTTCGCCGGGATGCCCACGACGCTCAGCTACGTCTCGACGTTCCTGCCCGCGGGCCTGGTCTCGGCCATAGAGAGCATGAGTTTTCAGGTGCATTTCGAGTCGATTCAGAGGGGCGTGCTGAAGTTTGGAGACCTTTCTTATTTTGTATTGTTGATCGTCGGGTGGATTGCCGCCTGCAGTATTGTTTTGGATGAAAGGAAGGCCAGCTAATGAACCGAACGATACGAGCGATTATCGGAGCGATCCTTGTTTTGGTGATTGCCTTCTCCACCATCAGTGTTTTCCAGAGCATTGGAAAGCCGCTTAAAGTTGATATTACCGATCAGAGGCTTTATACGCTCTCGGACGGCACCAGGTCGATTCTCGGCAAGCTCAATCAGCCGATCAAAGCCAAGCTCTACTATGCCAAGACGGCTTCGCTCAAAGGACCCGACCAGATTCGATTCTTCAGCAATTACTATGAGTTCGTCAGGGCGCTGCTGGAAGAGTACGTCTCGGCTTCCAAGGGCATGGTCGAGCTGGAAGTGATCGACCCGCGGCCGTTTTCCGACGATGAAGAGCAGGCTGTGAAGTATGGCCTGCGGCGATTCCCCATTACCGAGGAAGAGAACTTCTTCTTCGGCCTGGTGGTGCAGACGCCGTTCGGGGTCGAGAAAGCCATTCCGTTCTTTTCACCGGACCGGCAGAATTTCGTCGAGTACGACATCAGCTACCTCATCGACACCGCCGTGACCCGGCAGAAGAAAAAAGTCGGGGTGCTCAGCTCATTGCCGGTCATGGGAGACGACGTGAGCGGCTACATGGCCGAGATGATGCTCAGGCAGGGTCAGCAGCCGCAGCCTCCGTGGACGATTGTCGAACAACTGCGCAAGCAGTACGACGTCCAGACGGTCCCGGCCGATACAAACGACATCAATGACGTGGACATCCTGCTGGTGGTCCACCCGAAGAGCCTGCCGGAAAAGACGTTGTTCGCGATAGACCAGTTTGTGCTCAAGGGAGGCAGGACGATCGTTTGCGTCGATCCGCATTGTTTCTCCGACGTGCCGCCGCAGATGCCTATGCAGATGCAAATGCAGATGCAGCACGAGCGAGGCTCGGACTTGAACGTACTTCTGCGGACGTGGGGGATCGAGATGCCGGCGAATACCTTTGCCGGTGACAGAAACCTTGCGTCCATGGCCTCCATCCGGGCGAACGAACGGCCGGAGAAGGTCATTGGCTATCTCAACCTGGTGTCGGAAGAGAACTGTTTCACGAAGGACAACGTCATCACGGGCGAGCTTAACCAGGTGCGGTTCCTGTTCCCCGGCGTGCTGAAAGAGGTTGCGGATCCGAACCAGCCAAAGGAGGGTGCGGCCAAGATCGAGCGAACCCCGCTGGTGACAACGAGCAACAGGGGCAATACTTTTTCGGTGAGCGGCCCTTACGAGCTGATGTTCCTCGATCCGTCGAATCTCATGCGTAAATTCACCGATGGGACCCAGCCCGTAGTGATGGGCAGTCTGCTGACGGGCCGTTTCAAGAGCAGCTTCCCCGACGGTATCAAAGTGGAGACTGCCGCGAGCGCCGACGATTCGACGGGAGCGTCCAAAGATCCGAATGATCCGAATGATCCAAACGATCCAAATGCGCCGAAGACCAGGCACATCACGGGTTTGACCGAAGCGCAGGAAGATTGTGCCGTGGTGGTTTTCTCCGACGTGGACTTCATCAGCGACAACATGGCCTACCAGAGTTCTTTCTTCGGCAAGATGGTCGTCGGGGATAACAGCGCCCTGTTGTTGAACGCCATCGATGACTTGAGCGGCTCGAGCGATTTGGTTTCGATCCGTTCGAGAGGGAACTTCAAGCGGCCGTTTGTCGTGGTGGACGAGATTGAGAGACAGGCGGAAGCCGAGACCGCCGAAGAGGTGGAGAAGATTAACATGCAAATCGCCGGCTTCCAGGGCGAGCTGCAATCCATCGTCTCTTCGGCCAAAGAAGGCCAGGAAGAGGTCATCGGCAGCTCCATCGTGCAGAAGAAGAAGGAGCTTGAATTGAAGATTCTTCAGGCGCAGCGTCAACTTCGCCAGGTGAAAATGACCCGGCGCGAGCGGATCGAACAGTTGGGCAATCGACTGCGTCAGGCGAATATGCTGGGCGCCCCGGTGGTCATCCTGATCATTGCCATCGTGCTGGGGCTGCGTCGCAGTATGAGAAAAAGGCATTATATCAGCCATGCGAGCGACGCTTGATGAGAATAAATCAAAGATCAAAAATTAAAGATTAAAATTGTGGAGTTGCCGCCGGGCGGCAACGACTTCCTTGATTTTACGTTTTGATTTTTGCATTTTCTTTCGGAGTCTTATCGATGAGTGACAAGAAACTTACGATATTGGGTATCGCGGCGGTCGTTGCGGTGTTGTGGGCGGTGATTCAGGCCCGCGTCTCGAACAGACCCAGGAGCGAGGCCGACAGGCCGGTCTATCTGATTCAGGGGCTTGACCCGGCGGACATCGACACGATCGTCATGGGAAAGGCGGAAAATGCGGTCACGCTCAAACGCGATAAGAACGGCTTTGTCGTTGCCAGCAAGGACAATTATCCCGCCAAGACCAGTGAGATCAACAGCCTGGTCTCGAAGTGCCTGGAGATCAAGACGTCGGAATTTATTACGGACAACCCGGCGAATCACGAGGACCTTGAGGTGACAGAAGAAAAGGCCCGCAACGTGATCAAGCTCATGACGCCGGAGCCCAATTCGACGGTGCTCGCCGGAGTGGTGGTCGGCAAGACCGAAGAGCTCGGGCAGGGGACTTATGTCAGATTGCTCACTAACGACCCGAAATCGAGCAACAGGGTCTATGTGACGCCGAACGTCCCGTGGTTCGGGACGGGGGCGACCAGTTACATCGAGCAGGCGCTCATCTCGGCGAAACGCGAGGATATTGAGTCGGTGACGGTTAACTCCTCGAACGGCTCATACGTGCTGAAAACAAAAGAGGAAAGCCAGGACGCTGTGCTGGAGAACGTTCCGGCGGGCAAGACGTTCAAGAGCAGCGACGGTCAGAGCGTCTTCACCGCGCTGACGAGCCTGCGGTTCGATGACGTCAAGAAGAGAGCGGCCGACTTGAAATTCGAGAAACAATACGTCTGCAAGCTGAAGGATTCGACCGTTTATACGCTCGACATTGCTCAAAAGGACGACAAAACGTACGTCGCCTGCAAGGCGGAGTTCACCGACACAACGCCCGTGGTGAAGGGCAGTGACGTGGAAACGCCGGAGGAATTGAAGGTCAAGGAAGCTAAGCTGCTCGCGCGAGACAAGGCTGCGAAATTCACCGCCGACCACCAGGCGTGGATGTTTGAAGTCGCCGATTGGACGGCCAGGAATCTGACGAAGGAGCTGGTCGATCTGATTGAGGACGAAAAGAAAGCGACGGAAGAAAAATCCGCCGAAGACCCCAACGCCGTGACGCCGATTCAGCCTGTCGCGCCGCAGACCAAAGACCCTAATACTGCGGCGCCCGATCAGACTGCTGCACCGAAGACTGACGATCCAAATACGGCGAAGACAGAATCATAGAAAGCTTGGGCGTAACTCAACGGAGCGGAATTGTCGGGGGCGGATGCTGTGACATGACGCTCCCGTGTGATGATGGTTTGGAACGCTCGTTTTGGAGGGCTGACCCGTATGAACAACATTTCCCGCAGACGATTTCTAAGTCGTGGCGTCGGGCTGGGTGCGGCTGTGACCGCAGCGGTGGTCGTGCCGTATTTCGTCCCGTCATCAGCGCTTGGCAAGGAGGGGACGGTGTCCCCCAGCGAGCGAATCACCATGGGCGGTGTCGGCATGGGCGGCCAGGGAACGCGCGACATGCGCAACTTCATGACGTGCGCGGATGTACAGTTCATCGCCGTCTGCGACGCAGATTCAGGCCGATGCCGGCAGGCCAAGGCGACTGTGGATGAGAATTACGCAAACAAAGATTGCACCGCCTACGCTGATTTTCGCGAGCTGCTGGCCCGCGACGATATCGACGCGGTCCTGAGCGCCACGGGGGAGCGATGGCACGCGCTGACCTCCATTTACGCGGCCAGGGCGGGCAAGGACATCTATTGCGAAAAGCCGATGTCACTGACCATCGCCGAAGGCAGGGCGGTGGCCGATGTCGCCAAGCGCTACGGGACCGTCTATCAATGCGGCACCCAAAGGCGGAGCATGAGGAGCTTTGCGTTCGCCGTCAACGTGGCCCGAAGCGGCATGCTCGGCAAGCTGCACACCCTGCACAGCTTCGTCAAAACAGGACAAAGCTGTGGCGTACTGACTCCGCAGCCTGTTCCCGATGGCTTCGACTACGAGATGTGGCTGGGACCGACGCCGTTCATACCGTACAATCCGGACTTCGTACGCAGCCTCTGGAAAAACCACTTCGACTACAGCGGGGGGATGATAACCGATTGGGGCGCGCACTGCAACGACCTGGCCCAGATGGCGAACGACAGCGAGCTGACCGGCCCGGTCGAGTACGAAGGGACGGCCGAATTCCCCGATAAAGGATTCTGCAACGTCCCGGTTGCCCTGCACGTCGAAGCCCGGTACGCCGACGGTGTCAGGCTGATCATGCACGACAAAAAGTCGCCCGATGTATGGCCCAACCTGAACGGTGAGCTGTCGGTCAAATTCGAGGGCGCCGAAGGCTGGGTCTATGTCGATGACGGCGGCAACGTCGATGCGCAGCCGAAGTCCCTGCTGCAAACCCAAAAGTTCGAGAAGCAGCAGTGGACCGATGCGGCCAACTGGCAGGGGCACCATCGTAATTTCCTGGAGTGCGTCAAGACGCGCGCCCGGACGATTGCTTCGGCGGAGGTCGCCCACCGCTCGACGACGACATGTCACGTGGCGAATATTTGCCTGCGGCTCGGGCGCAACGTAAGCTGGGATCCGCAGGCCGAGCGTTTTGTCAACGACGCGGACGCCGACAAGATGATCTCCAGGCCGATGCGAAATCCCTGGCGCTTATGAACTTTGCCACAAAGACACCAAGACACTAAGGTTGTGATATATTCTTGCTTTGTGCCTTCATGGCTAAATAAGGAAAGGAATAGAGATGAACGGACAGGGTAAGACTCACCGTTGTCACGTTGCCGGATGCGTGCTGCTGGCGGTCCTCTTTGCGCTGCCGGACTATCCTGCAAGCGCCGCGACGGGCAGACCGGTGAAGTTCGTCATGCACCGCGTCGGCAAGTTTCGCAGTGAGGCTTGCGGAGTGGCCGATTTCAACAACGACGGAAAGCTTGACATCGTCGCCGGCCCTTACTGGTACGAAGCGCCCTCCTGGAAGCCGCACCAGTTCCGGTCTCTGGAAGGAAAAGCGGACGCAAAGGGCAAGACCTACAGCGTGGACGAAAAAGGCATCGGCTACTGGGATGATTTTATGAATGCGCCGCTGGACGTTGATGGGGACGGTTTCCTGGACGTGGTGACGTGCTGCTGGTTCAGCAAGGAGCTTGACTGGTACCGCAACGCCGGGCCGGGCGCAGGGCAGTGGCCGCTCACCATCGGCGATGAAAACGGCAACTACGAGTGCGGCGAGCTGTGGGACATTGACGGCGACGGCAGCAAGCTTGAGATTCTGGCTGACACCAAAGATACAAAGTGGTACGAGGCCGGCGTCGGGGCGGACGGCAAGCGCGGCTTGATAAGGCACGTTGTTTCGTCGAGCGAAAGACCTTTCGGCGGGGGCGTGGGCGACGTGAACGGGGACAGCCGGCCGGATATTCTCAGGGCGGATGCCTGGTACGAAGCGCCGGACGATCCTCGCAAGGGTCAGTGGAAGGAACATCCTCTGGCGGTCGGCCACCTGACCGAAGGCCAGGCGGACCACACGCCCCAGATATGGGTTTACGATGTGGACGCCGATGGGTTGAACGATATCATCACCAGCTCAGCGCACGGCCACGGAATCTTCTGGTACAAACAGGCAAGAAACGGCGAGCAAATGTCGTGGCCGCAGCACCTCATCGACAAGTCCTGGTCCCAGGCGCACAGTATCACGCTGGCCGACCTCGACAGGGACGGCGACCTCGATCTGGTCACGGGAAAGCGGTTCTTCGCCCATAACGGCAGCGATCCTGATGAACATGCGCCTCTCGGCGTTTACTGGTACGAGCTCAAACGCGGCGCTGCGATTGAGTGGGAAAAACACATTATCTCTTACGGCGAGGGCATTGGCTCAGGGCTGAGCATCCCCGTCGTCGATCTCGATGCGGATGGCGACCTCGACGTAGTCGTGACGGGCAAATGGGGCGGTCCGGCTTATTTCGAGAATACCGCCGCGTCAAACTGATTACCCAAGGGGGACATGGTGACGGCATCAGCGAAGGCATGGCTTATCGCGTCATTTGCGGCCTTGTGTTTGGCTTCTGTTCCGTCCGGTGCAGCCGCTGAGCAGTTCGACAAAGCGGGTATTGACCAGAAGCTGTCGGCGATAGTAGGCTACGAGCGGGGGATGGACCGCCAATTTCTTATCGCGGTCGAATCGCTCATCCGCGACTCGCAGAATCAGCCCGAGCAGCGCAAATACATCGAGCGGCGGTTGGCCGACTTGCTCGATGATGCGACTCTCGAAGGCAAGTCCTTCATCTGTAAACAGCTCTGGTTCATCGGCACCGCTGATTCCGTGCCGGCCGTTGCAAAAATGCTGCTCGATGAGAAAACGGCCGACATGGCCTGCTATGCCATCGGGCAGAATCCGAGCCCGGAGGCGTCAGAAGCTCTGAGAGACGCGCTGAACAAGACGGCGCCCAGCGTGCAGATTCGCATCGTCAATTTGCTCGGGGATAGAGAAGACGCCCAGGGCGTCGAGGTGATCGGTCGGCTTGTTTTCGCGGAGCAGCAGGTTGCCGAGGCGGCCATTGCGGCGTTGGGGAAAATCGGGGGCCCGCGGGCGAGGGACATACTTGTCCGGGCCAGGGCTGAAGGCAGCCCCGATCTGCAAGTTGCGGCGACCGACGCGTACCTGCGATACGCGGAAAATCTGGTCGCGGCGGGTGAATCGGAGCAGGCAACCGTCATCTACAAGGAATTGGCCGCAGAGGGTGAATCCGCGATCTTTCGCAGCGCGGCAGTCAAAGGCCTTGCTGACATCGGCGGCGCCGGCGCCGTGCCGGTGGTGGTCGCTGCTTTGCGGGATCAGAACCGCATGGTGCGAACGACGGCCAGAGGCTGCGTCCGGACGATGCAGGGCCAGAACGCTACCGAGCTGTTTGCCGACGAGGTGCCGAGAGTCTCGGCTGATGAACAGGTGCTGTTGATCGGTGCCCTCGCGGACCGCGGCGATCCGGCGGCGTTGCCCAGGATAATCGCAGAGGCCAAGAGCACCGGTACACAGGTCAGAAAAGCAGCGCTGCAGGCCGTTGGAAAACTCGGGGACGCTTCCTTTGTTGACTTGCTTGTGCAAGCCGTTGCACAAGGCGGGACTGACGATGAGAGAAACGCCGCCTTGAACAGTCTGGCACAGCTTCGGGGTGACGGCGTGAACTATGCGATAGTAAAGCACATGCAGAATTCGCAGGCGGATATTCGTTCCCCGTTGATCGAGGTGCTGTTCGATCGCGACGCCGTCGATGCGGTTCCCGCCTTGCTGGGTGAGGCGGCTGGCACCGAGCCGGCAGTGCGCAGAGCCGCGTTCAGGGCCCTGGGCAGGCTTGGGGGCCAGAAGGAGCTGCCGTCGCTGGTCGGGCTTCTTGTGAAAATGCAGGATGACGGCAGCCGCCGAGACGCCGAAAGAGCGGTCGTGGCTGTTTCTCGAAAGATCGTCGATGAAAAAGAGCAGGCCAATGTTGTCCTGACGGCTCTGAGTGCGGAGCAGCGTGCTTCTGTCCGATGTTCGCTGCTTCGAGTTCTTGGAGGCATTGCGAACGGCGGGGCGCTCGAAGCGTTGAGCAATGCCTTGAAGGATGGGGACCCGGCTGTGGAGGATGCGGCGGTTCGCGCGCTGACCGCATGGCCCAACGCCGCCGCGGCTGAAGTGCTCCTGGACATCTACAGCCGGACACAGAACAAAACTCATCGACTGCTGGCCCTTCGCGGCTTTGCCCGGCTGATGGCCATGCCCGCCGGGAATCGACCCATGGAAAAGACTCTGGATTTGTGCCGCCGGGTGACGGTCCGGGCCGATGGCGACGAGGAGCAAAAGCTTGTGCTTTCATCGCTGGCGAACGTGGCCCACGTCGAGACGCTCAGGATGGTCCAGCCGTTCGTGCGAAATGAGGCGGTCAGGGCCGAGGCGGCGGCCGCTTGTATGAGAATCGCTGGTGCGATCCTGGAGACACACCCCGTTGAGGCCAGAGCGGCGATGGATGGCGTGCTGGCCGTCCTGCAGGACGAGAACTTGCGGAAACCAGCGGAAGAAATCATCCGCAAGATTGATTCGTCCGTGGCCGGCGTTCGCGAGGCGCAAAGGTGAGTGTCCCGGCGCGGGCCGGTCCACGACGAAGCGGCCCAGGCATTGGTTTTTCCCTTTGAATTCGGACGTGCATGCCGTATAATATACAGATGTCACGAGGGTTTTGGTTACGTGAAAGGTGGAGCATGGCCGTGCGCAGACTCAGGGGATTCACACTGATTGAGCTTCTGGTGGTGATTGCCATTATTGCGCTGCTGATGGGGATATTGATGCCTGCCCTGCAACGGGCGAGGAAACAGGCACAGGGCGTTATATGCAAGAGCAACTTGCGCCAGGTGGGCCTGGGGGCCAACCTGTATGCCGAAGAGTACGACCAGTTCGTCCCTCGCGGCCTGGCGGGCGGGACGGGCAGGGCTTGGTTTCAGCTTTTCATGCCTTTTCTCGCTCAAAAACCGATCAACAATGACTACCGCACGGTTGATATCTACCGCTGCCCCGCCTATCCGGACAAACAGCAGACGGTCTGCTACGTTGTCAACGGCTGGGACTTCAGGGATAATAAAGACATGACGGGCACGGAGATACTCAAGCCCTCCAAGCTCAGCGATTGTGCGCAGCGGGCCTATACGATTTACCTGGCCGACCATGAGAATGGCCCCTGGCGGCACATCATAAAGAAAGCCGACGATGAAGGAAACAATCGGTGTGACGTGTGGACACCGGGGCATCTGCCCTCCTCCGACAGTCAGGACGTCACCAGAGGCAGAAGGGTCGCCCGCGCCCGGCACAGAAAGGGGGCCCACTGCCTGTTCCTTGACTGGCACGCCGAATGGATGTCCCCCCCAAGACATCACCATCGACCTGTGGCGATTCGAGAAATGACGGATTGACTGTTCGCCAGCCCCGCCCGAAAGCGGCGCGGAGCCTTTTCACGCCGGACTCCTTTGCGCTCCTGCTCCAGTGGATTTGCCATGAAGATACTTGCAAAAGCCGTACTGGTGGTTTCTAATGATTCAAAGTATCACGGCGGCTTGCAAAACTCTTATAAGGAGATTACGAAATGGCAAAGGTTCATATTGGAGTGAATACGGAGTACGTCCGGCACGCCGACAAGGGCTTTGAATGGGCGGTGGAGAAAGCGGCGGAACTGGGATATGAATACATCGAGCCGTGGGTGCATTTGGGCCGGGAGCTGATGAGCGAGGCGGGCTACTACATGACGGTCTCGATGCTGGACGACCCCTACCGGGTCAAGCGGGCGTGCGAAAAGGCAGGGATAAAACTCTCAGGCCTGTCCTGCCATACGCCCATGTGCAGGCCCGACATCAGCGGCAACTACCTCAAGCAGGCGATTCGTTTCGCGGCCGAGTGCGGCGCCCCGGTGGTCAACACCGACGAAGGCCCGAAACCCCCCTGGACGACGGAAGAGGAAGACCACGTCCTGATGCGGTACGTGCTGACCGAAGCGGCGGCCTTCGCCGAGCCTCGCGGAATCCTGATCGGTATCGAGCCGCACCAGCAGTACAGTAAGAGTCCCGAAGGTCTCGACAAAATCTATAATCTGGTCCGTTCTCCTGCTATCGGCATCAACTTCGATACCGGCAACTCCTATCTGAGCGGCCATGACCCCATTAAATGGCTCGAGCGGGTCAAGGACAGGCTCGTCCACGTCCACGCCAAAGATATTTCAGTTGAGCAATCCAAGGATGAGCGAGGCAAAGTCACCGGCACGCCCGCGGGCTGTGCGTGCGGCGATGGTGTGGTGGACTGGAAGAAAGTGGTCAAGGTATGCAGGGCTGCGCCGCGCGACATCGTGCTGAGCGTGGAGTGCGGGACCATCGAGCAGGCCGAGAGAAGCATTAAGCATCTTAAAGCCCTGGTCTAAAACGTAGTCGCGGGTGGACTTTATGAGCAGACGCACATCAAGAAGGCAGTTTCTGCGCACGGCGGCCGTGGGCGCGGCTTCGGCTGTGTTGAGCGCAGATCTATCGCTTGCAGCAGAAGCAACGCAGAGTGGGCGATCCGACAGGCCGAACGTCGTGTTTATCTTCGCGGACCAGTGGCGGGCGCAGGCGGCCGGCTATGCAGGCAACAAGGACGTAAGGACGCCGCACCTGGATGCTTTGGCGGCGCAGAGTGTCAGTTTCAGCAACGCCGTCTCAGGCTGCCCCGTGTGCAGCCCCTACCGCGCCAGCCTGATGACCGGGCAATATTGGCTGACACACGGCATCTTTTACAATGACAAGCCTCTCAATCCTGACGCGGCGACCATTGGCAAGGCGTATCGCCAGGCGGGCTACAAGACCGCCTACATCGGCAAGTGGCATATCGATGGCCACGGCAGAAGCTCGTTTATCCCCGAAGAAAGAAGGCAGGGCTTCGAGTTCTGGAGGGTTTGTGAGTGCACCCACGATTACAATCACTCGCTCTACTACGGCGACACACCCGAACAATTGTACTGGCCCGGCTACGATGCCATCGCCCAGACCCGCGAAGCGCAGAACTACATTCGCGAACATGCCAACAAATCCCCGTTCGCGCTGTTCATGTCGTGGGGGCCGCCCCATGACCCCTACCAAACGGCACCGGAGCAATATCGTCGCATGTATGCCGATCATTCCGCGATTACTGTTCATCCTAACGTACCTGAATCACTGCGAGAGAAGGCCCAGCAGGCAATGGCGGGCTACTACGCTCATATCGCCGCTCTCGATGATTGTCTTGGCGATATTCTCATGACGCTGGAAGAATGCGATATCGCTGAGAATACCATTTTCGTTTTCACCTCCGATCATGGTGACATGCTGTTCTCTCACAGCCAGACCCATAAGCAGAAACCCTGGGAGGAGTCGGTCAGAGTTCCATTCCTGCTTCGCTATCCAGCGGTGCTGGGAAAAGCAGGTAAGAAAATCGACATGCCCGTCAATACGCCGGATATTATGCCGACGCTGCTCGGCCTGAGCGGTCTGGACATTCCCAAATCGGTTGAGGGCACGGATTTCTCCGGCGTTGTCCGAGGGACGCAGCCGCCTGATAACGATGCGGCGTTGATTATGTGCCCGGTTCCGTTTCATCAGTGGGGCTACAGCCGAGGAGGGCGGGAATATCGCGGCGTGCGCACGCGACGATACACGTACGTGCGCGACCTTAAAGGGCCCTGGCTGCTTTACGACAACCAGGCGGATCCGTATCAACTGAAGAATCTGGTTGACGACCCCGAACATACCCAAATCCGCCGGGAGCTGGAAAAGATTCTGTCCGCTAGGCTCAGAGAAACGCACGACGAGTTTCTGCCCGGCCCTGAGTATATGGCTAAGTGGAATTACCAATGGGATGGAAGCGACGGGCGCAAATAACGGTGCCCGCAAGCACAGAAGGAGAGCCTTTATGCGAAGATTCGAAACCCGCCAGCTCGTATTGCCGTGCGTCTTTGGCTTGCTCGTTTTGACCGGCTCGTGCGGGATGGCCGCGAAAGAACGCTTGCACATCACGACGGAGAAAAACGTCCTTTTGGTTCGTGCGGGCGACAGCGTCTTATCCTGCTATCGTTATGAAGAGGTGCCTTTCAAACCGTGCATGCAGCAGCTCTTTTCGCCGCAGGGCGTCAACGTCTTGCGTGATTCTCCCGCCGACCACAAGCATCATCATGCCCTGATGTTTGCCGTCGCCGTGGATGGCGTGAATTTCTGGGAAGAGCAGAAGGAGCCGGGCCGCCAGGTGCACAGACAGTTCACCGAGGTGAAAGCGGACAAGCGTGGTGGAATACATTACGGAGGATTTGTGGAGCGGCTGGACTGGGTGAATCCGAGAAGCGAAGAACTGCTGCTTGAAGAATCCCGCAGAATCGAAGTGTCTCTGTTGAAGGATTTCAACGCGACGCTCTTGAGCTGGCAATCTCACCTCATCGCGCCGGCGGGGAAGGAATCCGTCACGCTATCGGGTTCACATTACTTCGGGCTTGGCATGAGGTTTGTGCAGTCGATGGACCCAAATGGCCGGTTTCGCAACTCCGAAGGCGGGACGGGTGAAGTGGTTCGGGGCGACGAGCGGGTCACCCCGGCAAAGTGGTGTGCCTACACGGCCCAGGCGGATGGTCACCTTGTCACCGTTGCTATGTTCGGGCATCCCGACAATGTGCGCGGCCCGGCGCTGTGGTTCACGATGGCCAAGCCGTTTGCGTATCTTTCAGCCACACTGAATCTCCACAGAGAACCTTTGAAAATCGCGAGGGACAAACCTCTGGTCCTGCGTTACGCCGTAGCCCTCTGGGATGGGCAAGTCGAAAACAGCCAGATCGAGCAGGTGTATCGCCGGTGGCTCGAGAATAATTAAGGTGGCAAAGAAACTGGATCGAGGAGAATGTCATGTCTGATAACGAACGATCACGGGACAAGTCCGACGATGCTCTGACACGCAGGCAGTTTATTCGCGGGGCGAGTGCCGCTGCGGCTGTGACTATTGCGGGTGTCTCGACGACGCACCGGGCCGGCACGGCTTGGGGGGCCAACGAGCGTATCGGCGTCGGCTTCATCGGTTGCGGCGGGCGCAACCAGGCGCACCTGAAGGCGGTCCACTATCTCAAGAGCCAGGGCGCGAACATGGAGATCGTCGCCGCTTGTGACGCCTATCGCCCGCGAATGCAGAAAGTCGTCGAGGGCTATAACGCCAAAGGGTATTCGGACCATCGCGAGCTGCTCGCGGACCCAAACGTCGATGTCGTCTGCATCGCCACGCCCGACCACCAGCACGGCTATCAGGCCATCGACGCGATTCGGGCGGGCAAAGACGTCTATTGCGAAAAGCCGGTCACGCACTGGCGGCAGTTCGAGCTGACCAAGCGACTGGCCGCGGAAGTGAAAAAGAGCGACCGGGTCTTCCAGCTCGGAACGCAGGGCATGTATGACTCGGCGTGGTGGCAGATGAGGAAGCTGATTCAGGACGGCTTGATTGGTCAGCCGGTTCACGCCGAGTGCGGCTATTTCCGGGTCGGCGACTGGGGCGAACGCGGCATGCCCATCGACGATCCCAATGCCAGGCCCGGCTCCGATCTGAACTGGGAAGCGTTTCTCGGCGAGGCGACGAAACGCCCCTTTGACGTCAGCCGGTATTTCCGCTGGCGGATGTACGAGGACTACGCGGGCGGACCTTCGACGGACCTGTTTCCGCACTCTCTGACCCCGGTGCTGTTCATGCTTGGCGTCGGAATGCCCAGCACCGTTGTGGCGACAGGCGGGATGCTCCGTTATCAGGAGCGGGATCTCCCCGATACCTTCAATACGCTCATCGACTACCCCGAGAAGATCACGGTAGCGGTCCTTGGGACGCAGGCGAATGACTACCCCGGCACCGGCAGTCGGGGCTCGGGCGGCAGAATCCCCATCATCCGCGGGTGGGAGGGCACTTTGACCATTGAGAAGAACGAGATTGTTTTTATCCCCGCCCAGGGTGCCAAGAAGAAACCGCAGCGTTTCGCCATCAAGCACGGAGAGGATTTCACCGGGTATTGGCAAAAGTTCCTGGAGTGCTGCCGTTCCCGTCAGCGAGAGACCCTCAGCACGATGGACCTGGCGTATCGTGTTCAAACCGCATTGCAGATGGGGATGCTCGGGCTTCGCGAAGGCAAGGCCGCGAGATTTGACCCAGACGCAGAGCGGATCCTGTTATAGAAGAAACTTAGAGCAAAGGAGTAAGTTATGAAGATCAGAGCAAAAGGTGTGAAGATTGTTGTCTGCTTATCATTGGTGATGGTTCTGGGAGTGGGCGGCTATGCTGCGAAGCAGATGGTGAAATACGATGTGCACGATACGACGCGGCCGAATCCGCCGGTGATGACGCCGCCGGAACAGGTCGGCCAGCCGCCGTCGGATGCTATCAAACTGTTTGACGGGAGTAAGGATACTTTGGATTTGGAATGGTTAAGCGAAAAGGGTGGGGGCGAAGTGAAATGGATTGTCGAAAACGGGTATATGCAGGTCGCCCCGAAGGCCGGCGGAATTCGCACCAAGAGACCCTTCGGCAATTGCCAGTTGCACGTCGAGTGGTGCGCGCCTGAAGGTGTTGACCCCAAAATTACCGACCAGAAACGCTCCAACAGCGGTGTCATTCTCATGGACAGGTATGAAGTGCAGGTCCTCGACTCCTACACAGAGAAGAACTACGACGACAACAGGACGTATGCGGATGGCCAAGCCGCAGCGATTTACGGCCAGCATCCGCCGATGGTCAACGCGTGCCGCAAGCCGGGTCAGTGGCAGAGCTACGACATCAGTTTTATGCAGCCGCTATTTGACGAAGGTGGCAACCTGGTTCGCAAAGGCAGAATCACTGTCTTGCACAACGGCGTCATTGTCCATAACAATCTCGAAATCGAGGGCACCACAGCACACAAGAGGAAAGCCGCCTATAAGCCTCATGATGGTGGCACGGGGTATATTCACGTCCAAGACCATGGGAATCCCCTGAAGTTTCGCAACATCTGGATACGGGAGCTGCCCGAAGAGCCTTATCTGATCAAGTAGTATGAACAAGTCGGGCTTAACAGCCGGCAGGAGTGTAATAGTCACGGCCTTGGCAATATGCGTGATTCTTTGCTGTGGCTGGTTGCTGCCGCCGGTCCCCGCATGGGCGCAGGACGGCTGGCCGATGCTCGCGCACGATCCGGCTCGGAGCGGCGCGACCGCCACGGAGATCAGGCCGCCGTTTGAGCGTAAGTGGTACCGTTTGTTTGCAGACGAGGGATTGATGGCCGGAGTGCAACCGGTTGTGGCGGACGGGAAAGTCTTCGTCGGCACGATGGCGGGAGTTCTGCACGCGATCGATGACGCCACCGGCAAGGACGTTTGGGCGTGCAAGACGGGCGGCGCGATCCTACACACTTGCGCTGTGGCTGATGGCAAAGTATTCTTTGGCAACGCGGAGGGAAAAGTCTGTGCGGTGGAAGCCGCCGACGGCAAGGTCGTTTGGGCTGTTCAGACTGGTGCGGCGGTCTGGAATTCCCCTGTGGTCCATGAAGGGACAGTTGTCATTGGCAGCCGGGACGGCAAGGTCTATGCCATCGCAGCCGGCGCCGGCGCGGTGCAGTGGACCGCAGAAACCGGCGGGCCGGTCCTTTCAAGCCCCGCCCTCGACGTGAAGACCAATCGCGCCTATATTGCCAGTGAGGACATGCGGGTCAATGCGTTCGACTCGCGCGACGGCCGGCCACTCTGGCGCAGCGATAAACTTCCCGGAGTGAGCTTCCGTGGGTATCACCCGGTTGTCGCGCCCGATGGCTCGGTGATGATCACCGTCACGCCTGCTCTTTGCCTCGATTCGTTTGAACCCGTTCTTCACGACATGGTCAAAGAAATCTTTGGGGATTTTGCAAGCTGGAGGCACACGAAAGAAGAAAACGAACGGCTGCGCCGCGAGAATTTCGAGCAAATGCAGAAGCCCGGCACGTACGATGCCCAGCTTCGTTACATTCGCGGGAAGCTCTCGCAGCAGCCGGCCTTTCAGACGTTCTTTGTCCTGGACCCTGATAGGGGCAAGCAGAAGTTCGTCGCCCCGATAGTCTATGCCGAGAGCATGAATGGAACGGGCGCCCCGGCCCTGGTGACACCGGACGGCAAGGTCATCGTCAAATTCCAGGCGCTGCTACGCAGCCGATACCAGCATTACTCGCCCTTCCTGAACGTGGGATATCTCGATACTTCGACCGGCCACATCACGCCGATCATGGACCAGGCGCGCACATACGGCTGGCACGACAGCCTGCTGCTCGTGCACGATGAGCAGTGCCAGCTTGTTGTGAGCGGTCGCGTACTGATCAATACGCATCAGGACAACGTCAACGGTATGGACCTGGATACCTTGGCGGGCTATGCCGAGCCGTTCTGCAGGAATATCCACGAGCCGAAGCCCGATGAAGCCGCCGGTATATGGGCGGCTCTTTTTCGCGGAGAGACTCTTGCCGTCGGCAAGGAATGGCTGGCGCGCGGCACGGCTGTCTATGGCGGCGGCTCGGTGATTGACATGCCGGTCTCGGTCGCGGGGGACAGTTTCTATTATGTTCCCACCCATGAGATCAATGCCGGCGCAGGCGTGATAGCGTACAAGATGAAGCCCGGCGGCAAGGCCGGCGAAAGCTCCGAGCCGCTTGCTGCGAAGTTCAGCCAGGGGGAATGGGCGAAAATCCGGCAACTGCCCTGGGATTGGGATACGTTGGGAATGCCCAGGTTGAATCATCTCTTAAAGAGCGCGCCGGACACAATTGCCGGCACGCGGCAGCAGCCGCTAACCGAAGAAGCTGCCAAGCTGGTCGGCCCGATAACAGACGCAGAGCTTGACCGGTTCATCTGGGACGAACCGGTCGTCAGGCTCGGTGATAACGATACGGCCAAGTCCCTTGAGAAGGAGCTGTCACGTTGTGTGAGCGAATTGATTTCCCAAAAGTGGCGGCCCTTGGTTTTCCCGTCGGGCAAGCACCCCCGCGAGGCGTACAGATTTTTCAGCGAGCCGACCGAGACGTTGTTCTGCCTCGCGCGGGCGTACAACTACCTCGAAGCTCCGCTGCAAGAGAAGGTCAAGCAGTACGTCGCGGCGATGAACAAAGAGGACGGCGCGCTCGCTGGCCAGACGGGGCGGCGGACGTATGAGCCCGACGCTGGTGGGATTCGCTCCCTGTACGATATTCCCACCGAGCAGCTCTTTCGTATCAATGATGACATACTGCGTCAGCCGCTGGCGAGGCTGTATCCGCTGTGGCTTTGGGCGCACGTGAGCGGGGACTGGAGCAGCATCGAGCGCTACTGGCCGCAGTTGCGTGAGCTTGTCAAGGAGCAGCCCAATGCGACGGAAGAAGACTGCCGCAATGGCTATCTGGCAGGGTTGATTGCCTATTGCCGGATCGCGCGGCGGATGGGCGACGTGCAGGCCGTCGAAGAGGGCGTGGTTGCTGCCCGCAAGGCGATGCGCGATCACCTGGCTTATGAGGTCGCCTACACGCGAGGCGGGGTCATCACACAGGTCCCGGTGCTGCGGTCGATCTTCTCGCGGTGGCGACACCTGACGCCCGAGGTCGGGCGGCTTTGCGCCAGCTACGCAGCGGACACGCACAGGTATCTGCTGGATACTTACGTCGATTACCACCGGCCAACGTGGTTTCTGGCGTGGAATGTTGAGACGATGTGGCGCAACGAATGCCCGTTCTCGTTTCCGACCATGTCGGCTGAGATTTTTGCCGCCCGCGCTCTTATCCTTGGAGAATCCGGCGAGAAGCTGAAACGCTATCTCGACATCCCCTGGTGCAAGGCCGATCTGTTCTACATCCAGAAGCTCGTTTTCTGCATCAAGGCTTCCGGCGAAACCACTTGGCTGAACGAACCGCGTTCCCAGTAGTGATACCTGAGTCTGCCGTTGTGTGGCAAGACGGACGAGGCGCTGGTCCGGCTGCTGTGCCCGCCGTTAGCCGTTGCCGAGCCAAGGCGGGCGCGGCGACGTCATTTGCGAGGCGCGCGGAGAGTGATTTTCGTTCGCCGAGGGGCAAAACCGTCCGCGTGGGCGCTGCCCATCGCGGCGCGCCCCCGCGTTGAGCGATGGATGGGCGTATCTGCGTAAGCGATGTGCAGAGGCCGTGTTATGAGCGAGAACACATCGGTCTTTGCGGCCCACGCTTCGCAAATCCTCTCTGCTGAAGCACGGGGTAACCGCTACATCTGCTACGTTCCGAATTTCCCGCAATATTCTGAGTTTTTTTCCTTGACGCCCCGCTTTCCGCGTTGTACAATAGGTCGTATAAGAAAAAAGTAGAGCGGGAGAAGGTTATCTTCGGCCGCGCCTGGGAGGGTGGCTGGAAGGTGAGAAACGCATTGCGTATGCGTGCGTTTCAGAAGGAGGCGGAGGGGATGAGGCTGTTAGGGAAAAACGGCGCTTGTATGACTCTATTGCAGTCGTTGTTCAGGACAATGGAGACATGGCGGGAAGAGGGCGGCCGGCCGGGGCGTGGAGTTTCTGCCTGCCGCACGGCAATTCCCGCCGGAAGCCGGAAGCTGCTGCCGCCGATCTCACTTCGACGCGTCTTCATCCTGCAGAGTACAGAGGGGGCGAACTGATAATGATCACGACAGATGAAGTATCTGAAGTTTCGGAAAAGAAAGCCAGCGTCCGTTTCGGCGAGCTGCTGATCGCCAAGGGCCTGCTGAACCGGCGGGAGCTGACGGAGGCATTGATCGACCAGCGGACGCGGGGCGGGCGCCTCGGCGATATCCTGGTCAGGATGAAATTTGTCACCGAGGAGGACATTCGCTGCGCCCTGGCCGAGCATCTTGGGACCGAGCGCGTGCATCTGGACGATAAAGAAATCGACATGAACGTGGCGCGCCTGGTGCCCGAAGCCATCGCCAAGCGGTTCAGCCTGGTCGCTATCGGCGAAAAAGACGACAGGGTCCTGGTCGCCATGGCGGACCCGCTGGACATCATTGCCGCCGACACGGTTACGCTGAAGACGGGGCGCGAGATCAGGCCGCTGCTGAGCTCGCTTCGGGAGATTCACCGGGCCATCGAGAAGGTCTATCACGGCTCCGACCTCGACGAGCAGCGGCTGCGCGACCTGGTCGAGCACGCGATCAATACCGAGGACGACGAGGGCGAGGCGCACGCCGACGAGATGATGGAGAAGGCCCTGAACTCGATGGAGGCCGATATCAGCGTTGAGGAGGCCGCCACGCGCGCCCCGGTGATCCGCTTTGTCGATCTGCTGCTTCGCCAGGCGGTCAAGAGCCGGGCCAGCGATATTCACGTCGAGCCGCGCGAGCGCTCGATGACGATCCGCATGCGTATCGACGGCGTGCTCGAGGACATGGTTCCGCCGCCTCGAAAGATGCAGGCGGCCATCGCGACGCGCATCAAGATTCTCTCTCGCATGGACATCGCGGAGCGGCGGCTGCCCCAGGACGGGCGCTTCAAGATCAAGGCGACGGGGCGGGACATCGACGTTCGCGTCTCGGTCATTCCGACCATCCACGGCGAAAAAGTCGTCATGCGAATCCTCGACTCGGCGGCGGTGAACCACAACCTCGACCAGCTCGGCTTCGACACCGACCTGCTGGCCGAGCTCAAGATCATGCTCTGCCAGCCTCACGGAATCATTATCGTCACGGGCCCGACCGGCAGCGGCAAGAGCACCACGCTCTACTCGGCGCTGAATTACCTGCGCGACCCGCGCAAGAACATCACGACGGTCGAGGACCCGGTCGAGTACCGCCTGGACGGCATCAACCAGATCCAGGTCAAGCCGGACATCGGCCTGGATTTCGCCGAGTCGCTCAGGTCGATCCTCCGCCAGGACCCGGACATCATCCTGATCGGCGAAATCCGCGACAAGGAAACCATCGAGATCGCCATCAAGGCCTCGCTGACGGGGCACCTGGTCCTGAGCACGTTCCACACGAACGACGCTCCCAGCGCCATCAGCCGCATGGTCTATATGGGCGTCGAGTCCTACCTGCTGGCTTCGACCGTCAACCTGATCATCGCCCAGAGGCTGGTCAGGCGGGTTTGCGAGCACTGCAAAGAGCCGGTTGAGGTTTCGCCGGAGATTATCAAGCGTCTGAACGTTCCGGCGGACCGGCAGGCCAACGCCGTTTACTATCACGGCCGGGGCTGCCCCAAGTGCAACGGAAGCGGCTACCTGGGCCGGCTGCCGATTTTCGAGTTCCTCGTGATGGATAGAGAAATCCGCGACGCCGTCTCGTCGGGCGTCAGCGAGGCGAAAATAAGACAAATGTCGCGTGAAAGAGGCTACCAGGGGCTTTTGGGCAGCGGAGTCGATCGCCTGCTCGATGGGCTGACCACGACCGAAGAAGTCTTAGGCGCGGCATTCACGGAACGGGACCGGGCTGAACGCGCGGTCAAGCACGCATGAAAATTTTTTTTCGCCCGATAAAAAAGGGGCTTTACGCCGCAAGAATGACTGGTAGAATAGTGAAAGGAGTCAGGATAGATAGCCCGTCGCGTGCGGGGCAAAGAGCGACGTCTCTTGATGTCGGTGTGTTGTTCCCCGTGCCGCAGGGAGGTGGTGAGGATGAGAAATTAGGCAATTCTCTGATGCGTTTTCAGGAATTACCTGGGTTACACCGTTGTTGGCCCACAGCGTATAATATTAGCCATGTCACTGACGGTGAAGGGATTTGCCTTTGTGTGGAATTGCTTAGCCATAGAGTAAGCGTATTTGATTCTTAGCCACAGACGCCGTCCTGAGCCTTGTCGAAGGAGGGCACAGAGGACACAGAGAAATGAACTATAAACAGTGGCCATGTCTTGTATGGAATACTTTATCTGCGTCAATCCGCGTTAATCTGCGGTTTCAAATTCGTGCTGTAAGCGGGACGTTTTAGGGTAAAATGGATGATAACCTATAGATACATAGCCAGGGATTTCACAGGCGAAGTCAAAGAAGGGCTCACGAAGGCCATGTCTGAGACCGACGTCTTAGGTTGGCTTCGCGAGCAGGGGTGCACGCCCGTCTCGGTGGATATAGTCTCGACGGGTGTCGCTCGGCGGGGTAAGCTCTCTCCCATCCGGCGGATCCGCTCGGCGGAATTGGCGGCGGTCTTTTGGCAACTGACCACGATGGTCGAGGGCGGTATCACTATTGCCGAGGCCCTCGAAGGCATCGCCGAGGACATCGAGAACCGAAAGCTCCAGAAAATCCTGTACCGAATTCTCGCCCGCATCGAGCGGGGCGGGACCTTCTCCGAGGGCATGACGGAATTCCCCAGGGTGTTCAACCCGCTTACCTATGCGCTGATCTTGGCGGGCGAGACGGGGGGCGACATCGGCGCCGCGTTCAAGCGGGCCGCCGAGTATTTCACCAGCCGCGACCGCTTGGCGCGAAAGGTCAAAAAGGCGCTGGCTTATCCGATGTTTGTCGTCTGCTTTGTCATCTTCGTCGTCATCATCATCATGACTTTCATCATCCCTCGCTTCCGCGAGATGTTCGAGCAGTTCGGGACGGGGAAGTTGCCCGCCTTTACGCAGGCGTTCATGGCGTTCAATAACATGCTGGTCAACAACGCGCCTTTTGTCGTCGGCGGGGTTTTGCTTGGTTTGATTCTGACCGTTTGGACCTATCGGCATATTCGATCTATTCATTATTTGTGCTCGCGGATTGTGTTGAGCGTGCCTTTGTTCGGCACGCTGCTCAAGCAGGCCTTTATCGCGGGTTTTTGCCGGACGATGGCCAACCTGCTTCGAGGAGGCGTCGCCGTGCTGGACGTGTTCGATATCGTCGAGGAGATGACCTCCAACGACGTCATCAGCGGCGTATTGAGGCGGACTCGGGCGAGCATCGTCGGCGGCTCGGCCATTTACCTGAGCATGGCCGGGACGCGGTTCTTCCCCAATATGGTCATCAAGATGGTCAAGGCGGGCGAAGAAAGCGGCTCGCTCTGGGGAGTCCTTGAAAGGACCGCCGATTATTACGAAGAGAAGGTCGATGCGACGATAGCGACCATCACGGGGCTGCTGGAGCCTTTGCTCATTATCATGGTCGGAGGTATTGTGCTGGTTGTAGTGCTTGCATTGTACCTGCCGATCTTCCAGATATCGGATTTGAGAGGTACGTGATATGGTTGGAGAAAGCATGCAGAAAAGAAAGACAAGATCCCCGCCGCCAAAGTGCCAGCGAGGCGGGAAAGTAAGAACATATTGAGCTTTGTTACGTAACGTTGAAAGAACGTATCAACCTTTAACCGTATGATTGAAAAGGAGAGAAAAACATGCAAAGCAGAAAAGGGTTTACGTTGATTGAAGTGATGGTCGTGGTTCTGATTGTCAGCATCCTGGCGGCGATTTTGGTTCCGCTGCTGACGGCCCGCATAGAAGCGGCCAGATGGTCCGAGGGCAAGGCCGGCGCCGGAATGTTAGCCACGGCGATACGTGCTTATGCTGCCGAGACTCAGGAAAATACGGGCACCTTAAGTACGACTACTGCGGACTACATACCGGATACTGATCTTGACGGAAAGTATTTCAAGCAAACCGCGACTCCTAAAGCCTACGTGATTAATTCTGTTAGCTTGTCCGCTACTGGCGTGTTGACGTATACGATAACCGTCACCGCTCCAACGGTGCCGGCGGGTCGCTTTACAAAAGTCCCATCCAGAACTCTGACTGAAGCGGGTGTATTCACCCCTCCGTAGTCGGACGAAGTTCGCAGTGCCCGCTGATGGTAGGGGCTTGGCCTCGCGTTCTGGAAGAGAAAGCGTCCCGTGGTGTTTGGCGATATATTCGCCCTTGGAATTTGTGGGAAAAAACGGAGTTCTCACTGGCGTAGTCAGCATCCTTGTTGTGGCCACGGTTTCTGAGTGGGGGAGGGAGGTGCTAAGGATATGGGAAGGAGCCGCATAATTAGAAACAGAGGCGTAACGCTGGTCGAGGTGATGGTCGGCGCGCTTATCATCGCAGTTGTCGTCATAGCTGCGATGAACTTTCAGGCGTATTGTGCGCTGCACGCCCACTGGGCCGACGTCAGGGCCGGCGCGGGTGGGGTGGGACTACTTGCGCTGGAGGGGTGGAAGGCTGTGGGAGGAAGCTTCGGCTGGGATCCACTCGAGCCATTCGCAGCGCATCCAACCGAGTTTGCCATAACAGATGACGACGGCAATGAATACGCCGGCAATACCTTCTACGCGCCTGCTTGGAAGCGATTCGTCGTCAAAGACAATAGGATGGGCGTAGAGTATCACGTGACGCTCTCGTTCAGCGAGTCCGATGTCGAGCCTGACAGGTTGCTTGCTTGTATCGCCTGGAAGCACGACCCTTATTCCTCGGACCCTCCCGATAGAGAGATCAGTCTCGAACAATACGCCAACTATACGGTCGAATGAGAGGCAGTTGAGCCGATGACTGTCCGAAGAACCAATAGCAGGGGATTCACTCTGGTTGAATTGATGGTGACCATCATAGCTGCCCTCGTCGTGATACTCGGTGCGGTGCTCGTCATCGCCAACGCGCACAAAGGGTACTGGAGGTTGTTTCACCGCGTCAACAGCGAGGTGGTCAGAAACGCCTACGAAGCACGATTGGCGTTTGATTCGATCGTACGCAAGGCAAGCAGGCTGTACGACCATGTTACCCCTGAGCAGGCCTACGTTTACTACTACGACGCGAGTCTGCCGGGTGGGGGTGTTGACGTGCCGGCGCTGAGAGCCCTCCCGCAGCCGAATCGATTCGCCCATTTTTATCTGCTTTCAGTCGGAGATGAGCTGCAGCTTAGGGTTGACCGGGGATCTGTGCCGCTGGCGGCGGATTTGACTTTACCGGTCCCACCGGGTAACTTGGTAATCGACCAGCCTGGGAGGATACTTGCCCATGATGTCGCTGCGTGCATGTTCGAGGAAAGAGGTACGGGAGTGCGCATGATCTTGACGCTCGACGATGAGACTAACCCGGCCCCGGGTGCTATGGCAGTCGAGACGCTGAAGATGACCGTGACGACCACGGCAGTCAGACACAGTAATTAGTGCAAAGTTGTACTTCTTGGTTTGACATAATAGTTGGGTGCCCCACAAGAGCATGTGGAAATGTGGGAAGGAGAAAAACGATGAAGACCGCAAAGACACAAACGCGCAGAAGCAGAAGAGGGCTCGTCCTTCCACTTGCCCTTGCAATCGCCCTGATCCTCGCCATCTTGAGCATTGGCTTGCTCCGATTGGGTTTAGGGAGTCGGGTCAACGCGGCGCTGATAACGGCCGGGCTGAGCGCGCGCGCCGCAGCCGATGCCGGTATTACCCACGCACTCTATAGAATGAATGCCGCGCTCAATTTCGACGGCACTATCAATCCGGCTCTGTGGCCCCCGAACGTGAGCGGGGTTGCCTTGAGACCGGCTTCGGATACGAGCTTTAGCTATACGATCACAAGCCCGGACAACGTTACGTATTGGGAAATAATATCGACGGGAACGGTCAATCGGGCAGATCGTCAGATAAGAACGGTGCATGCCATAACGAGGCGTCAGTCGTATTGGTTTGGTGTTGGAGTTAAGGACAAGTTCTATCTCATGCCGGGGGGTACCTTCGACACTTTTCCAGAAGGGAGCGCATTTGAGGGTTCAGTCCGAACTAATGGCATTGATATTAGCCCAGGCGACATTGGCCTATACAGCGGCACTAACATTCCCGGAAATGTGCTCGTTGGACCTACCGACACCGTGGAGCCAGTCGTGCACAACCCGGGTGGTGGAAACCCTGGGACAATCGACGGCACTCTTTCTGCCGCCGATAGTGAATTGAGTTTTCCCGATGCTGAATTGCCGCCGGCTGACAAGCTACCGCCCGGTGGCTGGCAGCTCGGCCCGGCACTACTTCTGGCGGACTATCTGGACACTGGCGAGATTGACTTGGCTACAGGGTATCCAATTAAACGTAAGATCATAACGAGCGGCCCATCTGGTATCGCGTATGTGTACTCGGACTTGACGGTACCGAATTTTGGTGGTGGCGTTGTGTGGGAATTGCGACTCGTCGGAGGATTCGTGATCAATGTTACCGCCAAGATGATAATCGAAGGCGATGCGAGACTCACTATAGGAGACGGCGTCTATGATCCGCTGCTCGGTGATCACCTGGATTTGTATCTGGGCAGCAGCGGTCCGGTCGTTCCATCCAATTTCTCCTCTTTCGACGCAAGAACGGACTCGACCATATTCACCTTGCCCCGCGCCCTGGGAGAATTGCCGCACTCAGTGGACTTGAAGATATACGGGTTGCCTACCTGCACGACGAACAGCAAGGTCGATCCGGCGATCACATTGCACAACTCCAGTACGTTCTGGGGTGTTATCTATGCGCCGGATGCGCCGATAAGCGTGCACAATTCGGGCCTGATGTATGGGTCGTTCATAGGGTTCAGCATGAACCTAGACAACTCGGGCGCCTTCTACTACGACAGCAGGATTCCTAGCGAACAGAACGAAGGTCCGATGTTCTTCGAGATCGAGCGTTGGTGGGAAGAAGCTGGTAGTCCTGCCGGAGGGCCGTAATAATAATTTATCATAAATGGGTTGCGAAACACTTTTTAGCCTGATATAGTACTCCGAGAATTTTCGTTGGATTCGATTGGAGCGGCATGTTTGGTTTAGGACGCCAGGAAATTGTCGGAGTAGATATCGGGTCATTCTCGGTAAAGGTCGTGCAGTTGCGCCGGACCAGCGCCCACTGGATCGTGACCAACGCGGGGATCGTGGATATTTCCCATAAAGGGGCGGAGAGCCCGGCGCACAGAGAAACCAACTGCGCTCGCGCCCTTTTGAATTGCGTTCGTCTGAGCGGCGCCAAGCGGAGTCTGGCCGTCTGCGGCGTGGGGGGCCAGGAGGTTGCCGTCCGCAATTTTGAGTTTCCCGCCGTGCCGCCCGGGGAGATTGACCGGGCGGTCGAGCTCGAAGCCAAGCAGGTCTGTCCCTTCAACGCCAGTGACATCGTCGCAGATTACCATTTGATCCCCGCCCCGGCGGGCAAGCCCAACGGCAAAGGCAAAACATCGGGGTACTTAGTCGTCGCGGCGGGGCCTTTAGTCAAATACAAGAACCGGCTGGCCCGGAAGGGCAAGCTGGATTGCGTCCTGATGGACGCCGATGCGCTGGCGCTGCTGAATTGCTTCAAAGAGCTTGAGAAGCCGTCCGACAATCACGGTGTGGCGATTCTGAACATCGGGCACATCGAGACGACGGTGGCCGTCGAGGGCAACGGGGGCTGGCCTTTCGTGCGAAGCCTCAACTACGCCGGCGACAGCATCATCCGCTCGATAGCCGCGGAGAACGACGCGACGCCCGACGCGGTCAGGGCGGCGTTTGCCGGCGACCCGAAGGACCTGCCGCATGCGATGCGCGAGAGCTTCGAGCGGGCCTGCGAGCGGCTGATCGGCGATATCACCAAGACCGTCCGCTACTACGGGGCCCAGGAGGGGGCGTTCGTTATCAGCAAGGTGCTGGTGTGCGGCGGGTTTTCGCTGTTCGGGGACGTGGCTAAGCTGCTGGGCAAGAAGCTGCCGATGGAGGTGACGCTGTGGAACCCGTTCGAGAAGATGCGCTTGCAGGTGGCGCACAGTCATCGCGGGGCGCTGCTGAAGAACGTCCTTCGCAGGAGCGGCCCATCGCTGGCGGTCGCCGCCGGGCTGGCGATGAGAACGATATAAGATTTTCGATTGTCGATTTCCGATTTTCGATTGAAGATTTGAAATTTGAGATTTAAGTTCGTGCCACCAAGTCACTAAGGCACGAAGGTTTTTGAGTTATTGGTTCTTTGTGGCTTTGTGCCTTCGTGGCTAAAGGATTTGAGATTTTGCCACTAAGACACTAAGGCACGAACGGCTGGAGAATAACGAATATCGAATAATGAATAACCAATAACGAAGTAAAGGCTGTCGCCCTTCGACGTTCGGCGTTCGTTATTCGATATTCGGTCTTTCTTGCTTTGTGGCTTTGTGCCTTTGTGGCTAAAGGATTTGAGATTTTATGCACACGATAGACCTGTTGAAGGGCGAAGGGATTCCGGCCAAGGCGACGTTCGGCACCGTCTGCCTGGTCGGGCTGATCGTGATTGTGCCTATCCTGGCCGGCTCGGTCATGGCGGGCTGGTATCTGCAAAACCGGGAAATCATCGCCATCGACCAGCAGGCCATCACCAGCGCCCAGCAGACGATTGAGCGGTACAAGGGGGACGTGGCGGCCAGGGAGCAGATGGAGGACCGGCAGGCCGGCGTGAACGTCAAGTTAGCCGAAGTCAAATCGTGCCTCGACGGCTACGTTCAGTGGTCGCCGGTGCTGGCGACGCTGGCGCAGAATATGCCGGAAGGGATGGTCATGAGCCGGCTGGCGGCCGAGACGCGGCAGAGCAGGCAGACCGTGTTCAAGGGCAACGACCAGAGCCAGCCGACGAACGTCACGATCAACACAAGGGTGCTGGTTCTGGACCTGGCGGGCGTCGCCGGCGGCAGCTATGGCGCCGCCGTTCGAGCGTATGGCGACCGTCTGAAAAGCTCGCCCGTGCTCGGACCGCGGCTGGAGAACGTCGTGCACTCGGAAAAGCCGGGAGAATTCGGGGAGGCCAAGACCGTTATCCACACGATGGAACTTGTGTTCAAAGGCGGATCGTAGCGGTTTTTTTATGAAGTCGATGTACAGAAAATATTTTACGGCGTGGGGCGTTATTTGGGCGGCCTGTTTTATTGCGTTGTTCCTGTTCTACCTGATCGTGCTGGGTCCGCAGCGGGCGCTTCGCGGGCGGACGGAAACAAGGCTGGCCGAGGTGCAGGCCCTGGCCCAGGCGGCGACCGAGGCCGCCCAGGAAAAGAACAAGATCCGCCTGGCCGAGCAGGTGCAGGAGGCGAGCCTGACGCTGGAGCGTTTCGTGATCGGGCAAGAGTCCACGGACAGCCTGACGCTGGACATCGGTGAGATTCCGGGGCGCGATGAGCTCGGTGCGTTCGGCATCTCCGCCGGGGGCAGCGAGGCGATCATCAAGATGAACAACTGCAAGTACATCTCCGGCAGGCGGGTGACCGTCACCTTCGCGTCGAGCTTCAAGAGGTTTGCGGCGTTCTTGAACGCCCTGGAGCGGAACCAGCCGGTCATCATTGTCGATACGTTTACGATCACCCGCTCGCGGGACGAGACTTTGCAGCATAAGGTCGATATGGCGCTGGCGGTGCTGGTGGATGATACGGGCCGGGGCAAGAGCGGCTGATGATTAAGAGTCTTTTGGCCTTGCCATCCTCCCCCTGGGATGGCGGGGCCACAAGGGGATTTGTGTAGATTCTTGCACGCAGAGCGTGTAAGCTTGTTCATAGAAACATGAGAACGGTAGCCATAGCCAACCAGAAGGGCGGCTGCGGCAAGACAACAACGGCGGTGAATCTTGCCACTGCGTTCGCGCTGGGCAAGCGCCGCGTCTTGTTGATTGATCTTGATCCGCAATCGCACGCGACGATAGGACTGGGGCGGGACCCCGAGAGCCTGGACCGGACGGTCTATGATCTGTTTACGGACCCGAACACCTCGGCCGCCGGGCTGGCGATCAACAGCGTAATAGACGGGCTGTGGATGCTGCCGAGTAATATTCTGCTCTCCGGCGTGGAATTCGAGCTGGCTTCGATGGAGGGCAGGGAATACGTGCTGGCCGGCAAGCTGCGAGAGGTGAACGGCTCTTACGATATCTGCGTGATCGACTGTTCGCCTTCGTTGAGCCTGCTGACTTTGAACGCGCTGGTCGCCAGCAATGAGGTCATCATCCCCGTCCAGACGCACTATTACGCCCTCGAAGGTCTGCGGCAGTTGCTCGAAACCGTGGACATTGTGAAAAAGCGCTTCAATGAAAACCTGGAGATTCGCGGGATCCTGCTGACGTTCGTTGAGAGCCGGACGAAGCTGAGCCGGCAGGTCCAGCGGCAAATGCGAGAGTTCTTCGGCGACCTGGTTTTCGACACGGTCATTCATAAAGACGTCAGGCTGGCCGAAGCGCCGAGCGCTCACGAGCCCGTCTTCACGTACGCCCCGGACAGCAAAGGCGCTGCGGAGCATAAGATTCTGGCTGAGGAGATAGGCTAAAGCGATGGCGAAGAAACGGACAGGGCTTCAGGGCAGTATTTCGGCGATCTTTTCGGGTGTTCCGGTCCCGAAGAAGGGCCAGCCGGGCTCCGAGCCGGCGGCCCCCGGGGGTAAGCCCGATGCTTCCGCGGGGTTGAAGCCGCTGGCTCCGCAGCCCAGAGTTCCGGCGCCGCCGAGTCCCGTCCCTGCGGTGACCAGGCCGCCGGTTCAGCCGATTCCGGAGATCCCGCCGGCACGAGTCCCTCCGATGGTGGTTGCGGAGCGAAAAATCAGTCAGGTCCCGAGCAAAATCCCCGCCCGCAAAAAGGTCAGAGCGCCCGGAGCGGGCGCGAGCGTCAGCCCCGTAAGGCAAAAAGTGAGCGTCGCGCTGGTTCTGATTCTTGCGGTTCTTCTGTTCGTTGTGCTCGCCAAGCCGTTTGATTCGGGCAGGCCGGGGCCTGCCGCACCCGGAAGCACGGGGCCGGCGGTAGCCAGTGTCTTACCCAAGGCAAACGTGAAGATTGACTGGCCCGTTCCGGAGGTTTATCCTGCAGATCTCCGCGACCCGATGATAGCGGGGTCGCAGGGAGAAGTTCAAGTTCAGGCGCCCGGCAGGCTGGTCGTGACGGCTATCACGTACAGCGAGGACCGAAAGATTGCGAATGTCGGCACACAGATGCTCAGTGAGGGCGATACGGTGCCGGGCACGACGATCAAGGTCAAAACAATAGAGCTTAATCGCGTCGAGTTCGAGGACGAGACGGGCAAGACGTGGTGGCAGGAGGTTCAGGCTACGAAGAATTGAAGATGATTTGAGTGTAATTATCAGGGGCTTATATGAGAAAGGAGAATGCTATGAAGAAGTATTGTGAATCGAAACAGTTGAAGGTCTTCGCCGTACTGATGGTGATCCTGGGGCTCTGCGCGGCGAGCTTTGCGCAGGATGCCGCCAAGCCTGCCGAGGAGCAAAAAGTGCCGACGGCGGTGGACCAGAAGATGCTCAAGAAGATCAGCGTGGAATTCCGGGACACGCCCATAGACGACGTCATTCGGACGATTGCCAAGCAGGTCGATCTGGATATCGTCAAGGGTCCGGATGTCACTGGGAACGTGACCGCCACGCTGACCGATATCCCGCTGAACGAGGCGCTCACCCATATTCTGTCCGCTTATGGCGCCGGGTACGTGGCCAGCGAGAACATGATTCGAATCGTCCCGGCTTCGCAGCTTACCGAAGAGACGGAAAAGACCGTCAGTAAAGTCTATCGAATTGTGTATGCGGATGTCACAGAAGCCGAAAAAGCCTTGACGAAAATCATTTCAAAGCGAGGTTCCATATCCTCCAACCCCGGAACCAGCAATATCATGATTACCGACACGGAAAGCAAGATTACGGCTATCGATGCGTACATCGAGGAAATAGACCGCAGGACGGCCCAGATTCTGGTCGAGGCGAGGATCTACGACGTCAGTAATACCGACGCCCTTGACCTGGGGATCGAGTGGCGTGTGGGGCGTAATACGGGATATGGGACGGCAGCGAGCCGCCCCGTGGGAATAGGCACGCTAGCGACGACGGGAGGCCCCGTATCAGGCACGTTGACGAACAACGACCCCTTTATGACGGGCGGTTTTACCAGCACGACCGGCAAGGCAACCGCGACCACGGGAACCCTGGATTTTGGCTTCATTACCAGACACGCGGACATAGATATGCTCATGAGCGCGGCACGTCAGAAGAACGCGGCCAAGCTTCTGGCCAATCCGCGCGTGTTGGTGCTCGACAATGAGCAAGCTACTTTCAAGGCTATTAGAGAAATCCCCTACCAGCAGCTCCAGCAGGGAGGATATCAGAGCTACGGAACGACGGAATTCAAAGAGGTGGGCGTTGAGCTGCAAGTCACACCCCATCTTGCCAAAGATGGCCTGATCCGACTGCACATCCTACCGACTTTCAGTGTTCACGTTGATGACGTGGACCTGGCGTTGACCGGCACGACTATTACGATGCCCCAACCCGTCGTTGACACGCGTGAAGCCGATACGATAGCCCTTGTGCAGGACGGAGATACCGTCGTGATCGGGGGCTTGCGAAAGGAAGAAGTCACCCAGGAGATCAGCAAGATTCCGCTTCTGGGCGATATTCCAATTCTGGGCGCGCTCTTCAAATTTGAAGGCGAGCAAACCATCAACAGCGAGCTGGTTGTCTTTATCACGCCGAGGGTCGTCAAGGACCTGGTGCTGACGGAGACCGAGGCGGGACATTTAAAGGAAACTGAGATTCCTACTCCGAAGCCGCCGGCGACACAGATCGATCCAGCCACAAGGGAATTCAAGAAGAAGTAGATCGACGCGAAGCGCTGCGGAAACGGCCGCATCTGAGGCTTGGGGTACGGGCAGACTGTGATCAACAAATGTATAATATTCCGTGGCATCTGAGGTGATGATTTTCAGTGCTTGGCCTAAGCGTGGGGCAGGTGCAGTGATCGATGCTGAGCCTGCCCCCTGTTTGGGGCATGGCTGTGTTCGCCCCGCAGGAGTCCAGAACGGAACGCAGGGATGTCGTCCTTCGATATCAAGCAGGAGCTGAACAAAACAGGTGGAGGTTTGGTAATCTCCTTGTGGCTCGGCCACGGGTGATGCCGGATAATTTAGAAGGGGCCTTTGACAATGGTAGAGTTGAAAAACATATTAGCCCATGCGGTTGAGAGGGAAGCAAGCGACGTTCATATCAACGTGGGTCTGCGGCCCATCATCCGGGTCAATACCGAGCTGATTGAGACGGGTTTCCCTGAAATTACGGATGAGGATGCCACAGAAATCGTTCGTTCTCTGATCGGCCCCGAGAAGTTCGGTATCTTCGAAAAGAGAAGAGACTTCGATTTCTCGACGAGCATCACAGACCCGGACCAGCGGTTCCGCGTCAACGCCCACTATCAGCGTGACACCGTGGCCATTTCGTTCAGGCTGATCTCGGATCGCGTCCCTTCGCTCGACGAATTGAATCTTCCGGAGAAGATCAAAGAGTTTGCCGATCTTCCACGAGGCCTGGTGCTGGTCACCGGACATACGGGGGCGGGCAAAAGCACGACCCTCGCCTCAGCGATAGGACTGATCAATGCCAAGTACAGGAAGCGCGTGATTACCATTGAGGACCCCATCGAATATTGGCTGGTGAACAACCAATGTATGATCGAGCAGCGTGAAGTCGGTTCGGACTGCCCGGATTTTGCGACGGGCCTGCGACATATTCTTCGTCAGGACCCGGATATCATCATGGTCGGCGAAATGCGCGACCTGGAAACCACGAGCTTCACGCTGACCGCGGCGGAGACCGGACATCTTGTCTTCAGCACGCTCCACACGCCCAACGCGTCACAGTCCATCGAGCGCGTCATTGACATCTATCCGGCGAATCAGCAGACCCAGGCTCGAACCATGCTGGCCAATGCGTTGCAGGCCGTCGTCTCGCAGACGTTGTTCAGGCGGATTGATGAGCCGGGAATGGTGCCCAGCACGGAAATATTGCTGTGTACCGCCGCGGTTCGAAACTGTATCCGCGAGAACAGAATCTATGAAATACCGAACATTATCGAAACGTCCCGGCGTTTCGGTATGCACACGATGGACAGCAGCATCGCTGAGCTGTGCCTGAAGGGCTACATCGACAAGGAAGAGGCGATTCTGCGGGCGAGCAATCGCGCGAAAATGGAAAAGGCCCTGCAACTGGCCCAAAGATACTGAGATTTGCCGAAAGTAACGATGACCAGTCTCGTGGGGCCGTTAGAGCGTGCCTGACGTGGCTCACCGGATGTTTCTGAAGAAACTGATTAGCTCGGCCTTCAGACTCGCGTATTGTTCCTGGAATTTCTCTCTGAGGTTTTGGGACTCGCTTATGTCGCTTTCCAGATCGTAGAGCTCAAGGTCAGCGTCAGAGAGCGCATCTGCAATTGCCTCCCATCGCCCACGAGGATTTTCGACGCTGCCGACGATCTTCCACCTGCCTTTTCGTGCAGCGACTTTCCCGGTAAGCTCCCAGAAGACGGTCCTCTCGGGCAGACGGACCTTACCAGCGGACAAAATGTGCTTGAGCAAGCTTACGCCATGCACCGGGTTATGGCCGTTGTTCTTGGGAACGGCCACGCCGGCAGCATCCAGGATGGTCGAGAAGATATCAAAATGCACGGCCAACTCATTTGAAACCAGACCCTCGGGGAATTTGCCCTTCCACCTCATCACGCAGGGGACCCGGATGCCGCCTTCGTAAGTGCTGCCTTTGCCGGCACGAAAAGGACCATTGTTGCCCGGGTAGTCGGCTTTTGTCTCGTCCGTCATCAGACAGGCTCCGTTATCGCTGAAAAAGATCACGAGGGTGTTCTCTTCCAGCCCCATCTCGGCCAGAAGAGTAAGCAGCCTTCCGACGCTGTGGTCCATGTGCGAGAGAACAGCGTTGTAGTCTCGACGCGGAAAATCAACGCCCTTCTCTGCGTAGCGCTGCAGCCATTCGGATTTCGCGGAAGGTCTGGGCTGATCTGCACGCCAGAGCGGGCCGTGGACGGCGTTGTACGGGACATAGCAAAAGAAAGGCAGTTTCTTTTGAGCGCAGTCTCTGATGAAGGACAACGCTTTTTCCGTGAAGTAGTCGGTCAGGTGCATGTCTTCGGTGTATGGCCGGTCGTTGTGCACCAGCCGGTGCATGGCGGTTGCGTAAGGGTGGGCGCCGCCGAGAAAGCCGTAGAACTCATCGAAACCGCGATCGTTGGGCGTGTTGGGTGTTTGATAGCCCAGGTGCCATTTCCCGAATATCCCCGTTCTGTAGCCGGCTTTCTTGAGAAACTCGGGCAGGATGGTGACATCGCTTCTTATACATCTATCGCTTTCGTTGGCTGACGACGGGCCTCTCCACATCCCGTTTTCCATCGAATACTGCCCGGTCAGGAACGAGGACCTGGTTGGGCCGCATAGGGGGTTGACGCAAAACTGGCTGAAGCGCACACCGGTCGCGGCGATTTCGTCCGTGACCGGCGTTTCAACATCGGTATCCGTCCAGTTGCAGCGTGCATCACCCCAGCCCTGGTCGTCCGAGACAATCAGCAGGATGTTCGGCTTGCCGGTCGGGCCTGCCGGAGCCTGCCTCTCAATGGCGTTTACGCGGCCCGCTACGGCGAATGCCGCCGCCCCGGCACTCATGCGGTGAAAAAAATCACGTCGGCTGAAACTTGTTTCCATTCGTCTGCCTTTCGCGTTGCTCGGTTGATCGTTGCGGTGCGAGCCGGCCCTGGATTCAACAAGATTGCAGCCGACGGCACAACGAAAGTGGTTTTCAACTCTTGCAGTTGAAACCTCCTATTGGCGATCCGGATGCTCTACCGGGATCTAAGGCTTATTAGCATATTGTAATTCATGTGCCTGAACTGGTCAAACGCTGCATGCAGACTTTGCATTCCAGGCGGCGATATGGTATCCTGCCCGGAACTCGGAACTTCAGGCCGAGTGGTGTAGCTGGGCCGATTCGACAGCACGAGTGCATGGGTGCGCTTTCTGCGAAAGGAGTTGGAAAAATGGAACACATCGGATTGAGAAGGTGGTCACTTGAACTTGCTTGCGCCCAGATCGCTGTCCTTCTACTTGGTGTCCGTTGCCCGGCGAGCCAGCGTGCTGTGAAAGAAGGTCCAGCGGTGAGCAATCTGGTGATTCACGCGGACGCGGGCAAAGAAACGATCAATCGGAACATTTACGGCCACTTCGCGGAGCACCTGGGCCGATGCATCTACGAAGGATTCTGGGTCGGCAAAGATTCGCCGATTCCCAACACACGCGGCATTCGCAACGACGTGGTCGAAGCGTTGAGAGCGCTCAAGATACCGGTGCTGCGCTGGCCCGGCGGATGTTTCGCCGACGAGTATCACTGGATGGAGGGCATCGGTCCGCCCGAGCAACGTCCCGCGATGGTCAACACCCACTGGGGCATGGTCACGGAAACCAACGCTTTTGGCACCCACGAGTTTCTCGACCTGTGTGAACAACTCGGATGTGAAGCGTACATAGCAGGCAACGTCGGCTCGGGGACGGTCGAAGAGATGCAAGACTGGGTCGAGTATATGACCTTTGACGGGGATAGCCAGATGGCCAATCTTCGCCGGGCCAACGGTCGTGATGGACCCTGGCGGGTGAAGTACTTCGGCGTGGGTAATGAAAACTGGGGCTGTGGAGGGAACATGACTCCTGAGCACTATGCCGATCTCTACAATCGCTTTCAGACGTACGTACGCAGCTACTCCGGAAATCGGATTGTCAAAGTTGCGTGCGGACCCGGCAGCGAGAACTACCAGTGGATGCGCGTCGTGATGGAGCGCTGCAATCGGCGAATGGACGCGATCAGTCTGCATCATTACGTCCGGGGGACGGGCAACTGGACGCGAAAGGGCAGCGCGACGCAGTTCGACGAAGCCGAGTGGTTCGCGCTGATGAAGAACACGCTGACCATTTACCCGCTGCTGAAAAACAGCATCGAAATCATCGACACGGTTGACTCGCGTGGACGCATCGATTTGTTCGTCGATGAGTGGGGTACGTGGTGGGACGCCGAGCCTGGCACCAATCCAAGCTTCCTGTACCAACAGAACACACTTCGCGACGCGGTCTCTGCGGGCATATTCCTCAACGCCTTCAACGAGCACTGCCGCCGCGTGAGAATGGCCAACATTGCTCAGACGAATAATGTCTTGCAGGCGATGATTCTCACTGAAGGCGACAAGATGATTCTGACGCCGACCTATCACGTATTCGAGATGTACAAGGTTCACCACGATGCTACGCTGCTGCCCGTTGAGCTGCAGTGCGGCGATTATCAGTCCGGGGACGAGACGGTTCCGGCGATTAATGTTTCGGCGTCAAAAGACAAGTCGGGCAAAATCCACATATCCCTTTGCAACCTCGATCCGAAGAATTCGCAACAGCTTCAGTGCCGATTCGAGGGCCTTGAAGCCAAGCACATCTCCGGCCGCGTGCTTACGGCAGAGGTTATGACCGCGCACAACACGTTCGACAAGCCGCAAGAGGTAAAACCTGCGGCTTTCGACGCCTTTAGCTTGAAGGGCGAGGTCCTCGCGATGACGCTTCCGTCGAAATCCGTGGTGGTTCTGGAGGTGGAATGACTCGGTTGCAGGGACATCGACGCCTGATCGGTGCAAAACAAGATGTCTGACGGCAAGCCTGCAAACTCTGCTGGCCCACCACACGTTGGGCGGGCCGGAACCGATGCGGGGCGCTTCACAACCACGCATTGGAGCGTCATACTGGCCGCCGGGGACAGTTCATCGCCACAGCATGAGCTGGCGCTGAGCACGCTGTGTCAAACCTACTGGTTTCCGCTTTATGCTTATCTGCGCCGGCGGGGCTATGACACTCACCAGGCCGAGGACTATACTCAAGGGTTTTTCGCCGGCCTATTGGAAAGGCGGGGCCTGTGCCGGGCCGACCCGAAATGTGGGAAATTCCGCTCGTTTCTGCTTGCGTCGTTGAAGAACTTCCTGGCTGACGAGCGGGACCGCGCCCGAGCGGCGAAACGCGGCGGAGACAGGAAGGTCCTTTCGCTGGACATTGATGCTGCCGAAAGCCGTTATGGCCAGGAGCTGGCCCACTATCTGTCGCCTGAGAAGCTCTTTGAGCGGTCCTGGGCTTTGACCGTGTTGAACCAGGCGATGGAGCGTTTGAAGGCCGAATCCACCGCTGCGGACAAGCAGCGGCTTTTTGACTGCCTGAAGGGGTACCTTACAGCCCAGGCGGACGCCGTTTCTTATCGCGACGCCGCCGCGCAGCTCGATATGACCGAAGGGTCTGTAAAAGTCGCGGTGCATCGGCTTCGTCGGCGCTACCGTGAGCTGGTGCGGGACCAAATCGCTCAGACCGTTGCCACACAGGACCAGGTTGACGAAGAGATTGCGGACTTGTTCGCTGCTCTTTCTTTGTAACCTTCCGGCCGGTTTTCCTTAGTAATGGGCGGATACGACCGTTATCCAGAAAGGAGCAATTACCATGGCTCATACGAATCATTGTCCTCAATGCGGTGCGGACCTGCCCACGGATGCCCCGGAAGGCCTTTGTCCCAAATGTCTTATGAAGGTGGTACAGCAGAACGATGTCGGTGCTACCATCGAAGGCTCTGCTTCAATCGAAGGTCCCGGCACGCGGATCGGTCGGTATGAGCTGCTTGATCTGATCGGCGAAGGCGGGATGGGGCTGGTCTATCTGGCTGAGCAGAAAGAGCCAGTAAGACGCAAAGTGGCCCTGAAAATCATCAAGCCCGGCATGGATTCCAAACAGGTCGTTGCCCGTTTCGAGGCGGAAAGGCAGGTCCTGGCTCTGCTGGACCACCCGAATATAGCTCATGTATTTGACGCGGGAGCAACCGCAGCCGGCCGGCCCTACTTCGTCATGGAATACGTCAAGGGCCTGTCCATTACCCAGTATTGTGACCAGAACAAGCTCAATATCGAGCAGCGGATCAAGCTGTTCAGGCAGGTCTGCGAGGGCGTTCATCACGCCCATCAGAAAGGGATTATCCATCGGGATTTGAAGCCCTCGAACATCCTGGTCTCGGTGCACGAGGATCGCGTGGTTCCGAAGATTATTGACTTCGGGATCGCCAAAGCGACCATGCAGCCGCTGACGGATAAAACGGTCTTTACATATCAGGGCCAACTGTTGGGCACGCCGGAGTATATGAGCCCCGAGCAGGTGGACTTGGCGACGCAGGATATCGACATCCGCTCCGACATTTATTCGCTTGGTGTGGTGCTTTACGAGCTGTTGGCGGGCGTGCTGCCCTTTGAGCGGGAATCGCTGGCTCGTCTTGGCTTTGCGGAGGTGCAGCGCACGATTCGGGAGCAGGAGCCGGCCTCGCCCAGCAGCCGGCTGTCGGGTCTGGGCGAGCAGGCGAAGGCCATCGCCGAGAGCCGGCGTACGCAGGTGGTGCCGCTGGCCCGCCGCCTGCATCGGGAGCTGGAGTGGATTCCCTTGAAGGCGATGCGGAAGGACCGCTGCAGGCGGTATCGCTCGGCGGCGGAATTGGCCGACGACGTGCAGAACTATCTGGATGGCAATCCTCTTACCGCCGGCCCGGAGACAGCCGCTTACCGCGTCAAGAAATTCGTCCGTCGCCACGCCGGCTCCGTCGCTACGGCGGCCCTGATAGCCGTGACAATCCTCTTGGGCTTAGTTATCAGCACAGCGATGTACCTCCGCGCCGAAGACGCCCGCCAAAAAGAAGCCACCGCCCGCGCCCAAGCCGAACAAGCCACAAAAAAAGAGGCCGCTGCTCGCACAGAAGCCGAGCAGGCAAAAGAGAAAGAGACCGTCGCCCGTACCCAGGCCAAGCAGGCTGAGAAAGTCGCCGAGGAACAACGGAAACTGGCTGAGCAAAGGGCGGAAGATTACCGCCGATCTCTCTATGTCAACAGCATCCAGTTAGTTGACGCCAAATACCGTGAGGGAAACACAAGGCGAGTACGTGAACTATTAGCCGCCTGCCCTAATGACCTTCGTGGATGGGAATGGAACCGCCTCAATTATATCCGCGATGAGTCCATAATGACCCTGACGGGAACGTCAGGCGAGTCCACCATACCCGTGCTGGGTAAGGATGATTGTATTTATGCGGCGATCCTCAATCCGGATGGCAAACGGATCGTTTCCGGCCATCTTGATGGTACAATCAGAGTATGGGATTCCGCTACTGGTGGGAAACTCAAGGAATTCCATGCCCATGATCAGCCACTATGGACGATAGCAGCAAGTTTCAATGGTCAATATATCTTTTCAGGCAGTTCGGACAAGACAATCAAAGTCTGGGACACTGAAAACTTCGAAGAGAGCAAGACCTTACAGGGCCATGAGGGGCCTGTTTTCTGTATTGCAGTTAGCCCAAATACCGAGCTTATCGCCTCTTTGGCCTGGGGTGAGAAAGTATTGCGAGTATGGGATGTACGAATTGGTTCTGAGCTAATGACCTTGGGTGACCGAAAGAGCGACCTTGAACGTATTGTATTCAGCCCGAATGGGAAACGCATCATCTCAGGTGATAATGCAGGAGACGTGAGAACCTGGGATGTAGCGACCGGAGAAGAATTGATGGCCATACATGCATACCCAGATTCTGTTAGCTGTCTCGCGGTCAACTCGGATGGCTCAAAGATTGCATCATTCAGTGACACTGACAAAATGATCAAAGTCTGGGATGCGCAAACAGGGATTCAATTAGCGTCTTTTCACGGGGGCCGGGAGCAAGTCATAGAATCACTTGCATTCAGCCCGGACGGCAAGTATATCGTCTCTGGCTGGGGCAATCATATCAAGATATGGGAAATCGAGACTGGAAGCGAGCTGAGAACTTTGCGTGGTCATGAGGGTTGGCTTACTTCGCTTGCATTCACCCGCGACGGCAAACAGATTGTTTCGAGCAGTTGGGATGGCACGACCAAGTTGTGGGACGTGTCCAGAGACCACGAAGCCACCAGACTAATGGTGGCTCAAGGCGCACTTTATTCAATTTCAATAGCATTCAGCCCGGATGCCAATCGCATGGCGTCGAACACCGATGGGATGGTTAAGGTCTGGGATATCGATGCCTGTGTTGAACTGATGACCCTCCATAGATCGGTAACGCGACCTCACCGTACGGGGAGCACCACGTTCAGTCCTGACGGCAGGCTCATCGGCGCAACCATCCCAGGAGGCACGATTAAAGTCTGGGATGCGGAAACGAGTGCCGAAGTTATAACACTGCGGCTACCCAACCAACAGGTTTTGGATCTCACATTCAGTCCAGATAACAAACGTCTTGTTACCGCAAGCATGATTCCGGTTGGTTTATATCAAGCAAAAGGACTAATTAAGACATGGGACATTCCGAATGGGAAGGAAATCATGGCCCTGCCTTTGGAGGAGCTTCTTATACCATACTCAGTTGCGTTCAGCCCCGATGGCAAAAACCTTGTTTCAGGTTTTCACGTTGTACCAAATCGACAAGGCGGATTCGTGAAGGAAGCCGGAGCAGTCAAGGTCTGGGATGCATCGAGCGGTACTGAGGTAATGACAATGACAAGCCAGGATGGCCCTGTCTTTTGTGTCGCATTCAGTCCGGATGGCAAGCTAATCGCTTCAGGAAACCACATTGTTACAGCCAAGGTATGGGATGCAGCGACCGGTGCGGAACTGGTGACTCTCAATGGTCACGATGGTGCTGTGTTTTCTATTGCGTTTAGCCCTGACGGCAGGCGCATTATCACGGGTAGCGATGACAAGACAGCCAGAGTCTGGGATGTGGCAACGGGAGCCGAACTGTTGAGTCTGCCGTGCGATTCTGCGGTCCACTGTGCAGGATTCAACGCCAGCGGTTCGGTCATTGCAGCAGGAACCGTTGACGGGACTGTGTACCTCTGGGATTCGAACATCTCTACGCGCAGATTTGAGGCACGGTACTCCGGCAAGGCCGCGGCTAAACTTGTGGATAGCCTACGGCAGAAGCATGGTCTCTACCACGAAGTCACGAGCCAGTTGCAGAATGACGGAGCACTTGATTCTGAAGTCCGTCGGTTGGCAATGCAGATTGCCGGTTCCCGCAAGTGGGAGGATGCCCAGACGCTCAGGATGGAAGCCCGGGGCATTGTTGCTTCACCCGATAACGACCTTGAAGCATACCGGTCCGCTTTGGACAAAGCCCAGAAGGCAAATACCTGGGAGCCGAACGATCCTGCTATCCTCACTACGCTTGGCGCGGCTCAGTACCGTGTAGGTTCTTACGAAGATGCTTTCAAGACGCTGGCAAAATCCGCGCGGATACTAACTGACGCAGGGGAAGAACCTGATCCGGCGAACGTGGCGTTCACAACGATGACGCTGCACAAAATCGGGCGCGATGAGGAAGCGAAGGCGGCTCTCGAACAACTGCGGGAATTGTGTAAGGACGAGCAATTTGCCGAGGACATGGACGTCCAGGGTCTTCTGGCGGAGGCGGAGGGGCTGATTGAGGGCAAGAAACCGTGAGGGGCAAAGGAACCGCAGACGCCGTCCTGAGCAGAGCCGAAGGATGAACGCTGATGGACGCAGATAAGAAAACGGAAACAACCGTGTCAATCAGTGAAATCTGTGTCAAAAGAAGATTTGTTTCTCAGACGGGATTTACAGGATTTACACAGATATATGGCCTGTTTCGTATTTCTTCGTGGCTCTCGGTGGCCTTCGTGGTGAAATATCAAGAATCGGCGTTTATCCCCGTTCATCAGCGGTTTCAAATTCGTGTGTTTACTTGGTTTCATTTCTTTGGTTGCGGCTGAAGCAATACACGTGAACGTCAAATGGTGCGAACCAATCCGTGAACTTTCCCTTCTTGGCTTCGACGGTGCGCGGAGACTCGTACATGACCTGCCCTTTGCCGGCCCAATCGGGCAGGCCGCTAAATTCGACTTCGACGGTTTGGCCCTCGCGTTTGCAGGCAAGAATGTAGATGTCATCACCCACCTGGCGGACACAGAATTCGACGTCATTAGCCCCGTTGACCCGCACCGGCAGTTTCGAGTCCGGCGCGACTAATGCCGGCGCGAGCGGGCTATTATTGCCGACCTCCTCAAGGACGGGGCGCAGAACGCGCCTCCAGAAGGTCCAGTTCCAGCCCAGTTTGGCGTCTTCGGGCGTCATCGCTTGTTCGACGTTGCCTCCGAAGTAAATCAGACCGCGGGCACCGTTGATGAGCGCCTGGTACGTCATGAAACGCTCTTGTGCAAATGTGGGAAATCGCAGCGTTTTGCCCGGTTGGACCACGCCGCTCCAGGCGATCTGCAGGACCATCCAGACCGGCCTCTCGCCGGCAACTTGCCTGATGAACTTCGTGTAGTCGCCGACCATGCTGATTTCTTTATTCGGCTCAAGCGAGTGCCTTCCCGGCGGATAGCCGACGGGGTAGATGTCCAGCAGCAGGATATCGGCGGCGTCGTTGTAGGGTCTTAGTTGCTTGATTGTCCCCCGCGGGGCTTGCGTCAGACCCACAGGATGGTTGGGGTCCAATTCCCTGATGAGCTTGTACGCGCGGACCATTGGCTCGACGGGATTGCCGCCCCATTGTGGCTCGTCCACGTTCTTCCACAGTAAAAGTCCCGGGTGGTTCTTGAAGCGGTCGATCACTCGCCGCAGCAACAGTTCCTTTTGCGTGTTGCCTAGTTCGAGGCTTGAGAGCTCACGGAGGCGCGGCCAGCAATAGAGGCCATACCGAGCCGCTGCGTCCATGCGGACTTGCTCCTGCTCAATGACCGCCGGGCTCCACTTTTCATCTCCCCGCACGCCGGTACGAAAGAACGTTCCGCCGGCCTCTTTGATCTCCTGATAGGCGGGACGTCCGTCCGACGTGCGTCCGTCGGGCGGCGGACCGTTGCTAAAGCCGATTGGCAGTATCTTCTTGCCGTTGACGACCAGGACGCCATCCTGATTGATAGTGACCCGCGATGCTTCCAGGGCGGGACAAAGCGAGCTGGCCGTCGCGACCGTCAGAAGAAGCGCGAGAAGCTTTGGGACAGGTAGCCGATCAAAAATCAAGATTGTTCGCCACATTGCCGATCCTTGTCCAAGACGCCGACAATATAGAGCGCCGTGCCCGGGTCTTCAAGCGGAAAACCTCTTCAAAATAGGTCTCCAAAGGCGCCATCTGTCGTGCTGATAATAACGGTTGATTTTCTCTTTCCCACAGATTATCCTGAACAGTCGAAACGTAAGCAGAAGGGCTGCGACTTTATGTGACGGAGTTATTCACATCGGTAACTGAGTAGGAGTGCTGCACAATGAAACACGCCATTGCAATTACATCATGTGTCTGCGGATTGTTCAGTGTTTGCCTGCCAGCCGTCGCTGGCCAGGCAAGTCAGGGTAATGCGGCAGCCCAGACGAAAGAGATTCTCGGCGTCTCCGGCGTACAAGGGGGCATCGTGGTCCATCTCGGCTGCGGCGACGGAAAGTTGACGGCGGCCCTGCGAGCCAACGGCTCCTATACCATTGTTGGGCTTGAAGCAGACGCAGCAAAGGTCGAGCAGGCCAGGAAGTACATTCAGGAGCAGGGCATTTACGGCGACGTGTCCATCGAGCAACACTCGGGGTTAATGCTTCCCTACACGGACAATCTGATCAACCTAATCGTCGTTGAGGACGCAGGGCGGGTTCCTATGGAGGAGGTTATGCGCGTGCTGGCCCCCGGAGGGGTAGCGTGCGTACAGCGCAACGGCAAGTGGCACGCAACGACCAAGGCCCGGCCCGGCAACATCGACGAATGGACCCACTTCCTTCACGATGCAAGCAACAACGCGGTTGCCAACGATTCGGTCGTCGGACTGCCTCGGAGTCTCCAATGGGTCGCGCCTCCGCTGTGGCTGCGAAGCCACGAGACGCCGTCAGGCATCGAGTCAGCCGTCTCAGCGGGTGGGCGCATGTTCTACTTCTTCGATGAAGGGCTCATTGGCATCACTGATGAGCGATTGCCCGATCGCTGGTCGCTGATTTGCCGCGATGCTTTCAATGGCCGGCTGCTCTGGAAGCGGCCGTTGGAGGCGTGGGGCTGGCGCGAATGGAACCCGGCGCGATGGGAGGGAAAGGACTGGACGACCATCACGGGAGGACGGACTGACGTGCCGAACGAGAACCAGCGCCGAATCGTCGCCGATGGCGACCGGATTTACACAACGCTTTCCTACCGGGCGCCGATGTCAATCCTCGACGCTGCTACGGGCAACGTCATTGCGACAGTCGAAGAGACGCAAAACGCAAGTGAGATTCTGTTCAGCGACGGCGTGGTTCTGGTCTATACCCAGGAATCCTCGGCGGGCGTCTCTCGTCGCAGGGGAGCCAAAGACGCCGCAGAAGGGGCGCTCGTGGCTGTCAATGGGCGGACGGGAAAGGTGCTCTGGGAGAAGCAAACCGGCCAGATTCGCCCCCTGATGCTGGCGATTGACAGCGGCCGGATCGTTTACTTGAGCGCAAAGAACCTTGTCGCGCGCGACCTGAAAGATGGACGCGAGCTGTGGAACGTCCAGCCGAACCAGAATGCGCCGAAAACCCTGGTCAGCGTTGACGATGTTGTGGTCATGCAAGGGGGAAAACTCGTCGCCGCTCACGACGCTGCGAGTGGTAAGCTGCTCTGGGATAAGACTGTGCCGCAGATCGGCGGGGGGGAGGGAGACGATCTATTTGTGGTCGATGGATTAGTCTGGCGCGGAATACTGAACGTAAACGAAGACGGCGAGCCGGCCGGCAAGAGCCCCAACGCGCTGGTGATTGGCTGGGATATTCGCTCGGGCGAGGAGAAGAAACGCATCCTCGTCAAGAACCTGCGAAGTCCGGAGCACCATCATCGCTGCTACCGCAACAAGGCAACCACCCGGTATCTCATCAGCTCTTACGAAGGGACCGAGTTCCTCGACTTCCAGGACGATAACCACGGCCAGAACAATTGGCTTCGTGGTGCGTGCCGATATGGGATGCTTCCGTGCAACGGCATGTTGTACGTTCCGGCGGACCAGTGTTTCTGCGAACCCGGCGCCAAGCTGCTCGGATTTACCGCCGTCAAAGCCACCCCGGCAACGCCTCTGAAGGAAGTTGCGGACGAAGAACGGCTGGAGAAAGGCCCGGCGTATGGCATGGTCCTTGAGCCGGAGTCCGCTTCGAACGACAACTGGCCGACGTTTCGTCACGACCCGGCTCGAAGCGGGAGTACATCTTCCGCTGTGCCCGCCAATGTCACGGTGGCCTGGAAGGCTGAGTTGAAGGGCAAGCTGACGGCGCCTGTAGCCTGCGGCGGCAAGGTGTTCGTTGCAAAGTCCGATGCTCATACTGTCTATGCGCTCGACGTGAAAACCGGTCAGGCTGTGTGGCATTTCACGACGGGCGGGCGGATCGACTCGCCGCCGACCATCAATGACGGCGTGGTGTTGTTTGGCTCGGCGGATGGCCGCGTTTATTGTGTGCGGGCCTCGGACGGCAAGCTTGTGTGGCGATTCCTCGCGGCTCCATGCGACCGGCGCATCGCGTCCTTTGACCAGGTTGAGTCGGTCTGGCCGGTACATGGCAGTGTTCTTGTGCACGAAGGCGTTGCCTATTTCACGGCGGGGCGTTCCACATATCTGGATGGCGGGATCCGCGTCTTTGGCCTGGACCCTGCCACGGGCAAGATTCTGCACAAGGGCCTTCTCGAAGGCCCCCATCGCCAGGTGGAAGGCGAACGCGATCTCGGTTTCTTTGTTCTCGGGGCCAACTCCGATGTGCTGGTCAGCGAAGGCGGGTCCCTCTACATGCGTCAAAAGAAGATGACGCCCGATCTGAAGGAGATCAAGGCCGAGGTTCTGTCGAGCAAAGGCGAGCAGGACGTGGGTCTGCATGTTTTCTCGACGGCGGGCTTACTGGATGATTCCTGGTACAACCGCACTTTCTGGATGTATTCGAAGCGGTGGCCCGGGTTCCAGTTGGCGAACCAGGCCCCGAAATCCGGGCAGCTTCTGGTGATCGACGGTGAAAAAACGTACGCGGTCAGTGTGTTTTATCGTCGCAACGTGCACAGCACGATGTTCTTTCCGGCCAAAGAAGGCTATTTGCTCTTTTCAGACTTCAATAAGACCGAGCCGCAGATCGTGGGTGAGCAAGGGGCTCGCAAGCCTCTTGCGTGGCTGCCGCAATCGGATTATGACCGCGGGAGCGGCCGCGGGATTTGGACGCTGGATCGTGAAGCTTTCGGACTGGACAAAATGATCGGCTACACACGGGCCGATCCGCCGGTCTGGACCCTGTGGCTTCCGGTGCGAATCCGTGCCATGGTCAAAGCTGGAGATACTCTGTATGTGGCGGGTCCTCCTGATGTCCTTGACGTGAAGGATCCTTTCGCTGCTTTTGAGGGTCGCAGAGGGGCCAGAGTCGTGGCTGTATCGGGCAAGGACGGTACGAAATTGTCCGAAACGCAACTTGAATCTCCCCCGGTATTCGATGGCATGATTGCCGCGGCCGGCCGGCTTTTCGCTTCTTTGCAGGACGGAAGCGTCGTGTCTTTGGCGGGAAAATAGCGCTGGTGTTTTATTCGTTCGCAAGAGGGACGGCGGGGTAGTGCTCTGCTGTTCGACGCCTTCTGGATAGAAACGCGTTATCTCCCGGCGGAAGCCGAGACGAAGGTCCGGCCCTGCTGGACGCTCTCGACGGCCTTGAACAGGTCCACGGCCACAGACCGCTTCAGGACAAAGCCCGAAGCCCCGGCAGACATGACTTCATCAATCGCGGCCGGCTCATCGTGGACGCTCAAAATGATCAGTTTCAGCTCAGGGTAAGAATCGTTGATTGCGCGAGCAATGCTTGCCTCGCCTGATGCGGTCAGAGACAGGTCCACCACCGCCAGATCCGGTTTGATTCGCTCCACCGCCTCGAAAAGAGAGTGCTTGTCGGCTACCATCACAATGCTCTCGAACATCGTCGTCAGCAGCCCCCGCATGCCCTCGAGCAGGTTTGGGTGCCTGTCTGCGAGAATCACGCATCTGCTCTTTTGGCTTGCCATGGCCTGATTCCTTCCGGTGTGTCTTCAGCGCGAATGCCGGTCCCAGCTAATCGTGTCATCCCGTTATTTGTCTTGCAGCCGGACTCAATCGCGCCCCATGACGAACGCCAGTCTTCAGTTTTGGTCCATTATGGACAATTGCAGGTTCGATTGCTACTGGTAAAATTACGGGTTCTTGGGGGGGGGGACAGCCGATTTTCTTAGATCGAGACAATACCATGCTTAATGGCAAAGTGCACGAGCTCGGCGCTGGTTTTGATGCCCAACTGCTCCATCATGTTATACTTGTGAAACTCGACGGTTCTCGTGGAAATGTGAAGAATCTTGGCGATTTCTTTGGCGGACTTGCCCTCCGCCAACAATTGCATAACTTCTCGCTGCCGCACGGTGAGCGAGCCGAACGCGCCTGCCTTGATCTCGCCGTCACCCTTGTACAAGTGCATCAATTCCTGGGCGATCGCCGGGCTGATAAACGTGTTTCCCTTCAGCGCCTCTTCGATAGCGGTTTTCAGCTCTGAAGGTGCGGAGTGTTTCAGAACAAAACCCAAAGCGCCCGCCTCGAATGCTTCTTTGGCGTACATCGCGTCCTGGTGCATCGTCAGGAAAACGACCTTCGCGTTGGGACGGACCTTTCTTATCTGAGTGACGGCATCGATCCCGTTGAGCAGGGGCATGCCGATATCGACCACGATTACGTCAGGGTGAAGCTTCTGCGCCTGTTCCACGAGCTCACGGCCGTCCCCAACCGCCCCAACGATTTCGTATTCATCCTCCAGGAGACCTTTGAGACCTTCCAACACGATTTTGTGGTCGTCGGCCAGTAAAACGGTCGTCTTGCTCATTCTCGTTCTCCTGATAAGCGGGCCGTGACAGTGATTACGGTGCCCTCTCCCGGCTTCGATTTTACCTGGAGTTTTCCCTGGATCAATCGCACGCGTTCTTCCATGCTGACCAGTCCCAATCCGGCTCCTGCTCGTCCCTGAGCGGGGTCGAAGCCAACTCCTGAATCCTCGATTGTGAGCGTGATACACTTATCACTGCCGGCCAGCTTCACCTGGGCCTGCTTTACTTTAGCATGCCTGGCGATGTTTCTCAAGCCTTCCTGGGCAATTCTGAACAGACAAATAGATACGTCCCGCGGAATTCCTGCGGGAATGTCCTTGCACTCATACATGATCACGATGCCTTCGCGCCTGGTGAAACTGACGCACTCCGAGTGGAGGGCTTGCCTCAGTCCGAGATCATCGATGATTGAAGGATGGAGCTGCCGCGATATGTTGTGCACATCGGCGGACAGCTCCACCATCTGTTCCTTCATTCGCGTGATTTTCTCGCGAAGCGCGTGTGGCGCCGAGTCGAGCTGTTGTTCGAGCTTGCCGGCGTCAATGGCCAGCACGGCCAACCTCTGCGTCAGGTCGTCATGCAGCTCCCGGGCGAGGCGCCGGCGTTCCTCTTCCTGCACGGACAGCAGCCTGCCGGTGAGTCTCAATAGCGCCTCCCGGCTCTTCGCCAGCTCCGATGTTCGCTCTTCGACCCGCATTTCCAGCTCATCACGGGCCTTCTGGAGGGCCTCCAAGGCTTCCCGGCGCTGTCTTTCCCATCGGTCTGTCTCCAATCGCGCCCCGAGGATGGGAGCTACGTAGGCGGCAATCATCTCGAGCAGCTCGCGATCGGCCTTTTCATAGTCCGTCGGTTTGTTTCCCACCAGAAGGTTTCCAATCACGCGTCCCTGGTAGATCAGAGGGACATCGAGTGCACGCACAACGGGAATGTGTCCCTCGGGTACGGTGAAGGGTCCGTTCGAGCACAATGTTCTCTTCTCGGTCATGGCTTTGCCCCAGATGCCGCCCCATGACTCGCGCGAGAACACGTAATCTTTTTCGGCCATCCGGCACTGGTCCCAGATGTCCCGGGTCATTGACGGGCAAACGAACGCCCCGTCGTCATTGATGTATCCGAAGGTGCCATGCTTACTGTCCATGGCCTCCAGAACCACGTGCAAAACTTCCGAGTACATTTCTTCATCGGAGAGCGTCAGGAAAATCTGGGCGATCTTGTTCCTGATGGCCAACTCATGCTCCGACCTTCGCAGCGCCTCTTCCGCCGCTTTTCGCTGGGTGATGTCATGAGCGACGTGGACCGCGCCGGTTGGTTCGCCGTCTGCGTTGCGAAGGGGTGTGACGCAAATGGAGAAATAGCCGCTAAGCCGCTCTTCGTACACCTCCGCCCAATGCTCCTTCCCATCGGCCAACAACTGAACATGTGGGCAGGATTTCACGGGGGCCTCCGCGCCGTGTATGACTTCGTAGCAGTGCCGTCCTACGAGGTCCGCTGGTGCGCACGCGAGCCGGTCCGCCACCGCCTTGTTGGCGCGGACGATCCGGTGCGCATCATCCAGGATAAAAACAAGATCCGGGACCGCCTCGAACGTGCGTTCCCATTGATCATGGGCACAGCGAAGGTCCTCTTCCGCCTGCTTGCGTTCGGCAATCTCCTGCTCGAGGTCTTCTTTCGCCCGCTCCAATTCAGCCGTGCGTTCCCGTACGCGTGACTCCAGCTTATCCCAGCTCTCCTGCAGAGCCTCTTCGGCCTGCTTTCGTTCGGTGACGTCACGATTGCTAACACGAAGTCCCAGGAACTCCCCGGTTTCGTACTTCACGGGCTTGCAGGCATGCTCGATCCAGCGGATGCGGCCGTCCTTGGTTTGGATTCGAAACTGGATTTCCATGAACGTCGGGTTTTCGAGTTCCTCGCGGCGGTGGTGTTTCCAGATGTCCCTGTCCTCGCTCACGACAACGCCGGTAAGCAATTCCGGATTGTCGATGAACTCCTCCGCCGTGTAGCCGGTAAGACGGCGGCATGAAGGTGAAACGTAGCTCAATGTGCCATCAGGCTTCTCCCAGTATTCCCAGTCGTAGTTGAAATCAGCGACAATTCTGTAACGCAGTTCAGCCTCTTGCAGCTTCTCGATGCTTCGTCGCAGCTCGGCGGTACGTTCTTCGACTTCGCTCTCCAGGTTCTCCTTGGCCGCCTTGAGGGCGTCCTCGCTTTGCTTCAAATCCCGCAGCAGCAAAGCAAAAGGCTTTGTAAGGCCCGTTTGAATGATGGCTCTATAGATAAGATAGAACGAGATGATCTTGAGGTAGTGGCCTATCAAGTTGAGAGGGCCTTCGACACTGACGTAAAGCGTAAAGACCAGTTCCGAGGCGATTGTGACTGCTATGGATGCGATGAGAAGATGCAGAACGTGGGGCTCAAACTCCCGGCGCTGCGTGAGCAGCATTACGATAGAGGCCAGCAGCAGAAGGCAGATAAGGTATTCACTGACCTTCTTGAAAACTGTCAGCCCCTGGCCTTCCACAAAACAGGCTGGGAAGATATTCCGGTAAAAGATGGATGCCAGCAGAAGGCTTGTGACAATGCCATATGCGGCCAATGTGAATCTCACGCTGAGTTTTCGACGAATCAAGAATGCTGCGGAAAGAAGTGAAGCGCTCTGAATGTATCGCGCCGAAATCCACAACTGGGTGGCCAGATTAGACCCATAACCCTGAAATACTCCCATTCCGCTGTAGGCAAGGGTGTGCAGCAGATCCAGGCCGGCCACGAACAGGTAGGCGATGCCCACAAATAGAAGATAAGCGTTTTCCGCAAAATACCGGCTGTTCCAGGCCAGTACGAATATGCCAAAGGCCACGACGATGCTGAAAATCTCGGCAATGCCGTGAAAAAGAAGATAGCTGCATTTGCTGACCAGCCACAGCCCGAACAGGACCGATACGCAAAACAGGGCTGACCAGTAGTGATCCTTTAATCGATTCATTCTGACGCTCTCCAGGCATCTTCTGGAACATATTGTACCATCAAGCACATCGGACCTCAACTGCTGTGCATGTCCCGTTGCACCGGTCATAAAGATATCGTCTAACACGCGGACCTGCGAGCGAATGAAATACTTCATCGACGTTGATGTCGGCAGAATTGTCGGAGGCGCGGCGGTAGAGACCGTGGCCGAAGAGATATTCAATCTCGCCGTCGATGTGTGCAACGGCCGCCAGACGGCATCCGAGCGGAATCGTTGCCGGGAATTTGCTATCAACAGAATTGGCTGGAGCTTTTGACGTTGCCCGGCATTTCCCCTCTGACCCTGACGTTCTGAGCTGCATGATTCACCGGCGTCGGCTCGCCAACCGGCGGCCAGACAAACCGGGGTCTGCTGCCGGACTATTGCCCGATCAGCGGAAAAACAAAAAAGGCCGGCACATGAGGTTTGTGCCGGCCTTGTGCTTGCCAACGAGGCCGATGGGGATCGAACCCACAACCTTCGGATCGACAGTCCGATGCCCGAAAATTCTAAGTCCTTGCCGGATACGCCACTTACAGAGAACCCGAAAAACGACTTGGCGTCCTGCTTGGCGCTTTTGGAGCGCCAAGACGTGGACCTGGCAGCGGTGGTGGGGGCCTGGCCGGGGCTGCCGGCGGGCGTGAAAGCCGAGATCAAGCGGCTCATCGAGAGGAGCGGAAACCATAAACCCTGATAGCGTGTCAGGGCTTTGTATTTCACAACCACAAGCACAAGGAGAATCACTATGACACAGACAAAAGAAATGAGCGAGCGGCAGGATACGGCAAGCCTCAACGCCCTGCTCAACAAGGCGACAAATGAGACGAACGCAGCGGTCTATGTCTGCCTCGAATTGACCAAAGGCAGGCCGGACCTGGCCGAGCGGATTCAGGCGTTCGTCCAGGAATCCATGCCGGAGTTCTTTGCGGAGCTGAAGCCAGAGCACGCCGGCGACGGCATGAGCCTGGACATCGAGGCCGAAGTACTGCCGACGGTTCAGTGGCTACGGTTCCTGGACGGCTTCAAGGCGGCCGGGGGATCGGCCGAGACCAAACGCAAAGACGAGGGCAAATCTCAGGCGGTCAAAGAAGCCACGTCGCCGGACGTCGAGGCAGCAGGCGACCCGATACTCACGACGATCAAGCACTGGCTCGCGCAGCGGAGCTATACCGAAAAGCTCAGCTTTTTTGTGGGCAATGAGCTCATTATGCACGAGGACTGTTTTGAGAAGCCAGATAATAGGATCGGAAACGATTTTCTGAGGACCTGCCGGGAAGCGGTTCTCCAGGCCTGCGGGGATCCGGCGTATCTGAAAGAGTCGCCGCGCGATGAGGCCATAGTTACAGCAATGATGGCTGTCATGGACTCCTGGGAAGTCTAAATCGAGCGAGTAAAGCCGTCTGTGTCTTTGACGGGCCGGCAAGTTGACGGTAGAATCGCCGGTCATGGGAACCCTGAGCTTGCGGATCGTCCGGCACACTGAAGCGCTCCAGGCGTTGCAGATCGAAATCGACGGGCTCTACGAAGCGGTCGAAACCAAAACCGGCGAAGCCCGAGGAAAGCTCCTGATATACCGGACGCTCAAACAGCAAGCCGAGAACGCTCTTGACGACGTGGCCGCCGGCTATGAGCAGGCCCAGAGTCTCTTTGGTGAGGCGGATGCTCTCTTTGAAAAGCTCCGAGAAATCAAAGACGAGCATAACCGCCTCAGTGAGCTTGCCGTCGAACGGGCAGACGCGGAGTCCGTGCGGAAACTGCAACAGGCACGCGAGCAGCTCAGGAAACTCTACGAAGAAATCCAGCAGCTCAAGGCCGAGAGCTTGCCGGCGGAGCTGGCCGAAAGCTCCGCGGCGACTGGGTAGTCTGGGCCCGGCCGGGCGGGGATCGTGGCTCAGAGCGAGTCGTGGGGAGCGGGATTTTCTCGGCCAGCGGCCAAATCCGGTGCTAAGCCGTCCGAGGCCCTGAGAGGCCCTACAGTTGACGATCCTGCCGGCGGGTCTTACGGGCCGGATCGAGAGCAGAGCGTAGGAGCGGGCCGGCGTAGCGTTTGCCGTCGCCTGGCTGTGGTGGACGGATCGTCCAGGGCGAAGGGTAAGTGAAAAGAGTTGACTCGCGCTTCAGCCGTCGTACAATCCCCATATCGAGAGCTGGATTGCAACCAGCGGATCGGTTCGGGCAAGGCTGGTCTTTGTGCACCTGATTTCAGCGGCCTTGCCCGGGCCGACTCGATAGGAATCAGGTGTATCATGGCAAAACGCAAAACAGGCAAGTCCAAACCCGAAGCAATTCCCACCGGCGCCGAAAATGGCGCTGGCGTCATAAAACTCGATTCTTCAGGCAGAGTGACCGAGGCCCGATTTGCGGGATACTACCGCAAATCTCACGGCATATACTCCCGAAGATCACCCGAAGCCCGTGAGCAGGAAGAACGCGAAAGACGAGCCAGCGACCAGGCCAAACAAGAGCGGATCCGGCAGAGCTGCGAAAAATGCCATGAACTGCTGGCCGATTCAAGCGTGCGCATGTACTGGCTTGGTCAAGCTCAAGCTGTCATGGCGACCGAAACATCCTATCAGGGCTTGGGCGGAGCGTGTTTGCAGTATGAATGGCCGAGAGACAAGGCTATGGTCTATGCTGTCATGGCGATTTGGCTTGACGAGTGCAGCAACATTAAGATACTGCCGGAGCACCTTCGGCAAACCGACTTCTACAAGGTCAACAAGAACGTAGGGAATGATATGGTGTATTGGTGTCCCGGCTTGACCGCTGAATTTCTGAGCTACATCGAAGCGGACCTGAAGGCTGCGGGCCAGACGGAGCCGCCTGGCACTGTCAAGAAAGATAACGTGAAAATATCACGCCCGTTGTTCCCGAAACAATGGGCTTCAGTGTTTGGAGTGAGTACAAGTACAATCCGAAGGTGGAAAAAAGATAAGACCTACTCATTTACAAAAATGAGCGAGAGGAAATGGGCCTTACCCATCCAGGAGTTGCCCGCCGAATACCTGCAAAAGTACAAAGCTCAAAGCAAATAGCAATCCACGTATCGCGTAGTACAGCATTTTAGAGCACTTTATCCTTCCATCGACTTGCCTGCCTTTTGCCCAGATGCTATTTCTGGTCACATGTTCGATGAAGGATACATAACGCTTGAGCATCTTTCTGGTCGATTGAATCTGCCCGAGAAATTTTTGCGGACTTTGGCCATGAAGGGTGTTATCCCCTCTTTGAATGTGAACGGTCGGCTTCGTTTCAGCGAGCAGCAGGTGAGGGATGCTTTGGACCGTGAGGCTGCTGGAGAAAGAACTCACGAGGCGGATTCAGCATGAGCGGTAAGCGTTTTTCATTGTCTTGTGGTTTCAAGTGTTTGTGTGATTGCCCTGGCCGGCGGGCCGGGGACGGGGGGCGGTGTTTCTCCGCACCGCCTCCTGTTTTATCTGAGGTTGTATGAGAGGCAGTGACACTACGCTCTTTGACCAGGCGAAACCCGACCAGCAGAAACCGGCTGCGTTGGCCGAGCCGGTCGCGCACCGGGCGGATCCTTTGACGTCCTACCAGGCCGGCGAGCGGTTCTACAGGACGAAGCTCAAAGGGCAAATGAGGCTCGTGCTGATGGGTGTGCAGCGTTGGCCGGGCACGACGTCTGCCGAATTGGGCAAGCTCGTCGGAATCGACAGGCACGCGGCAGCCAGACGTCTTCCGGGCCTGCAGCGCCGGGGCCTCGTCAAGAAAGGAAGGGAGCGGTTCTGCACGGTGTGCCGGAGTACGTGCGTCACGTGGTGGCCTGCCGAAAAGACACCGCTGTTTCATCAGGGACGGAAGCAATGACCAAAGTGAAATCGCGTACCACCACAGCATCGAAGCAGCCGAGCCCGCCAGCAGGCGGACAAAGCCGAGCGGTCCCTGGGAATCGCAGGGCGTGGCACGTGGTGGACTTTGAAAGCCTCTATGAACTTCAAGACGATCAACGCAAAGGGAGGACAGGTCCCTTACGGTTCACGCGAAGCCTGGTGACACTTTCTCCGTTCTGTTCGGATGCTGAGGCCCACTACTTTGAGCGGATGCGAGCACTGAAGATAAGACCCGAGCGATACCTGTTGAGAAGCCTCCTGGAGGACCTGGTAAACTGGAGCGGCGGCAAACCGTTCGGGCAACGCGGCTATTTGATTACGTGTGAAGGACGGCCGGCAACGTGCGAATACCTGGCAGAGCAGTTGGGCATGAATGTAGGTGACATCGAGCAAGCTCTGCCGGTCTTGGAGCGGCTCGGCTTTCTTGACCGGGTTCCCTTGAATGGTAAGATCGAGCAGAGCGAAACCAGCAGGCTAAAGACTGGCAAGAAACGGGGCAAAGAGAGTGAACATAAGAAGGGGCGAAAATCGAAAAACGCGGCAAAACGTACCGTAGGAGGCCATACAAAAGGACTTCCGGAATCAGCCGGACCGGGCCGGACTGAGCCGGAAACCTTGTGCCCGCCTTCGCGTAAGAATAAGAATAAGAATAAGTCGAAATCGAAATCGAAATCTAAGGCAAAAGAGAAATCGAATCGGCCTTCGGCCTCGAAGGTCAAAGACGAAGACAATCCTCGGCCTTCGGCCTCGGCAGAAGAACAATCGCAAGTGCAAACAGCAAGCAGGCCAGAGCAAAGCCAAACGACCGAAGGAACCGCCACATCCCCGGCCACCGCCCCGCCGATGATACCGACGCTTTCCGACGCGGGGGGTTCGGTGATTGACTCCACCGGCCCCCCGGGTTCGGTTCACCACGTGGACAATCCGGGCCATATCAGCCATGCCCTGAACTCTGTCCGCCGGCGCTGCAACCAGGCGGCGGTTCAGGCGGGCCGGGACATTTACCGGGCGCTCGGGTCGCCCTGGCCGGAGGATTCACCGGAGAGCGCGCGGGAAGTCGGCGCATTCGCAAGCTGCTTTGAGCGGGCTACGGGTTCGGGCATAGGGCCTACGGTCCTCGTGCAACTGTGGGAAGGGCTGACCAGAGAGGCTGCACGCTTGCGGAAAGTCTATGCCAAGAATGGGAACGGCTACCGTTCGGCAGCCCGTGTGTGGTGCAAGCGAATCCTTCCTGGCAAGCTGGCGGCGGCGGCAGCTCAGAGGCCCCCGTGAGAGCGGCGACGATGTAAACCGATGTAAGGTCGATGAGTGGATATTGTGGATGCAGTTTGTCCGGAATACGAAGCATGGTTCAGAGTGGTCGAAACGCGGTTCTAATGTACTATACGACAAGGACTTATATGGCATGGGTCCTTCCCAGCGAATACGCCGTAGCGGATAAACGAATTGCGGATTCGCGATGGGTTCAAATTTTTTTATCCTCCTTACATACGTTAGTTGTTTGTTTTGAAGGGTTTATGACGCGAAGAACTAAGGTGGTGACATCGGAATCAGCGGTATGCAGACAGTGCTTATGACAAGATGTTCTAAAAGCGATTTGGCGGCTTTGCTCGGTGTATCCGTCCTGAAGGTCGAACGATGGACGGCGCAGGGTTTGCCGAGAGGGCCGGACGGTTTCTACACGCTGTCGCAGGCTCTCCGCTGGATTCTCAGGGGTCATAGAATCGACGTGGAACGGAAGTTCTTGACGGGACGGCTCAGTCAGAAAGAGCTCGTCTCGCTGCTCGGCTTGAGCAGGCAAGCTGTAGCGGTCTGGACCCGAGCCGGACTGCCGGTGGGCAAGAACGGTTATAGCCTGCCGCGCGTGGTGCACTGGCTGCATGGGCATTACAGGGCGGCTGCACAGAAAGAATATGAGTGCCGGCTTGAGGCCATGAGGAAAAAGCTCTGCCGGAATCTCGCACAGTGCGAGCGGTTCCTGGCCGGCGGCAAAGTGGAATAATGGACAAATGGACTCTATTTTGAAAGGCAAAACAATGTCCGAAATTGAGAAGCTAACTGTTGAGAGTGTCCGGCAGGTAAGGCCGGATTTATACGAGGCTTTTCTGACCGCCGGCAAACAAGCCGAGCAGAAGCGTTTCGCCGAGCTGCAAAAGACCTGTGGTGACAACCTGGGCCTGCTGGTCGAATCGTTTGTCTCGGGCAGAGAAAGTGAGGTGGTAATGCGAACGCGCATTCACGAGCTTGAACGCGAGAACCGTGCGCTTCGCAGCAACGAGCGATTTTTACTCGAACAATACGAGGGCAGCCCGGCACTGCAGAAAGAATTTCACAGCCCGGGAGCCTTCATTGCCTACACGCAGCACGAGGCGAAACAGCAGCAACGCGAAGCCGATAAAGCGTTTGAGTGGGAGCAACGCAAGCATTAGCCAACGCCAGCGACTTGAGGCTCGCGGTCAAACGGTAAGTATAAGCACCACTTTTTGATGAAGGATTTTCCATTATGTCAAAACAGAATCAGACACAGCAGGAACACAGTGACATCCAGAAAATCGAGGCGGAACGGAGTACTTTGTGTGGCAAGATTCAAGCGGTGCTTTCACAGTTGGCCGAGATCGACCGCGGGATCGAGCAAGCCGAGCGAGAGAAGGCCGACGCGAAAGCGAGCTACAATGAAGCGTTGGACTTCGGGCAAGAGGATGTTATGTCTGAGGCTTTGTCACGTGTTCGGCAAGCCAACAGTCGGCGTCAAGAGCTGGTCGCATCTCTGGGTGAATTTTCCGGCCGGATCGAGGCGCTTCGGGCCGCTCAATCGGACCTGATGCTCAATGCCTGGTCTGTCCGTTCGCAGGCCGAGAAGGAATTTGAAGCGGCTCGCTCTCACTTCAGGATCGCGGAGCAGTGTTCGGATCGGTGCAGGGAGCTGCTGAGCGAGATGAGCAGTCTGGACGTGGAGCTTACCAGAATCAGGGACGCGACCTTGCCCCACGAGCCAGCGGGAAAAGCCGCTGAGCCGTCAGGCTATCCCGGCAACGTGTGAGAAACTCACAAGGACGCTGTTAGAAAACCATGAACGCAGCAGCGCAGACAATCGAACCGCTTTTGCTGAAGCCCGAACAGACGGCGGGGCTGCTCGGGATAAGCCGGAGCAAGCTTTATGCGCTGCACAGCGCCGGGCTGTTGCCTTTGCCTGTATCACTGGGCGGCTGCGTTCGCTGGGACCGGGCGGAGCTGCAAGCCTGGCTGTCGGCGCGGAATCCACAAACCGGCCTCTTGCCGAACCGCCAACAGTGGCTTGAGATTCAGACCCAGAAAAAAATTTGAGAAAATTCTTGCAGGCCCAGCGCGGCCAGCGTAAACTATCAGTAGAGCCATTTGCGTTGTTTGGAAGTGGTTGTCTTTCACGGTAGTTGTAGAAATCTTCAAATCGTATTTACCCCAGGATTTCGCGATAGGAGTTCATTTTTCTCCAGCGAGAAGAAGCATTTGTG